>JACZKY010091571.1_pt1 | contig 12253 bp, 11 predicted proteins | sample 8237611 | NCBI WGS metagenome assembly JACZKY01 (sample SAMN16148055, study PRJNA663545) | marine sediment metagenome | biome: sediments and biomass from bioreactor inoculated with such sediments; feature: coastal sediments; material: methane- and iron-fed bioreactor; isolation source: Bothnian...
GGCATGCGAATCGACCCTGATGCCTGGCCCGCCGGGCGGATGCCAATGGGTGATCCGGCCCGGCGAGGGCGTGAACTTGTAGGGATCCTCGGCATTGATCCGGCACTCGATGGCGTGACCGCGAATGGTGATGTCACGCTGTTTGTAGCGCAGCTTCAGACCCGCGGCCACCCTGATCTGTTCCTGGACGATGTCGACGCCGGTGATCAATTCGGTCACGGGGTGTTCGACCTGAATCCTGGTGTTCATCTCGATGAAATAGAACTCGCCGCGCTCGTACAGGAACTCGAAGGTGCCGACCCCGCGGTACTTGATCTTGCGGCAGGCGTCGGCGCAGCGCGCGCCGATCTTCTCGATCTGGCGCCGCGGGATACCGGGCGCGGGCGCCTCCTCGATGATCTTCTGGTGGCGGCGCTGCATGGAGCAATCGCGCTCGCCCAGATAGATCGAGTTCCGGTGCTCATCGGCGATCACCTGGATCTCGATGTGCCGCGGGGTTTCGAGGTATTTCTCGATATAGACGGTGGGATTGCCGAATGCCGTCTGGGCCTCGGAGCGGGTGAGGGTGACGGCCGGCAGCAACGCCGCTTCCGTGTGCACCACGCGCATGCCGCGCCCGCCGCCGCCGCCCGCGGCCTTGATGATCAGGGGGAATCCGGTCTCCTTGGCGAGCTTGAGGATCTCCTTGGGGTTCTCCGGTATCGCGCCCTCCGACCCCGGCACCACTGGCACCCCGGCCTTGCGCATGGCGTCCTTGGCGCTGACCTTGTCGCCCATCAGTCGGATCGATTCGGGGCGCGGGCCGATGAAGACGAAGCCGCTGTTCTCGACCCGCTCGGCAAAGTCGGCATTCTCGGAAAGAAAGCCGTAGCCCGGGTGGATCGCCTCGGCGTCGGTCACTTCGGCCGCACTGATAATCGCCGGTACGTTGAGGTAGCTGTCGCGCGACGGTGGCGGCCCGATACAGACCGACTCATCGGCGAGCTTGACGTACTTGGCCTCGGTGTCGGCCTGCGAGTGCACCACCACCGTCTTGATGCCGAGCTCGCGGCAGGCGCGCTGGATCCTCAGCGCGATCTCGCCGCGGTTGGCAATCAGAATCTTCTCGAACATTCCTTCTCGCTCCTGGCCTCGGCTCTACTCGATGACAAAGAGCGGCTGGCCGAATTCGACCGGCTGCCCGTTCTCGACGAGCACGGCCTTGATTGTTCCCGCGCGATCGGCCTCGACTTCGTTGAGCAGCTTCATCGCCTCGATGACGCAGAGCGTCTCGCCTTCCCTGACCGAAGCCCCGACCGTTACGAATGGTTCCCCGCCGGGCTGCGACGCCCGATAGAAGGTCCCGACCATGGGTGAGGGCACGACGTGGCCGGGCTCTGGTGCAGCGAGGGGCGCAGGCGCGGCTGCCTCGGCGGCGGGCGCCGGTGCCGCGCTCGCGGTCACCACCGGTGCCGGGCTGGGCGCGACCATGGCAACGCCGCCCTTGACGATGCGCACCCGGTCGTCGCCCTCGCTGATCTCCAGCTCCGAAATCGCGGACTCGGCCACGAGGTCGATCAAGGTCTTTATCTTCCTGAGATCCATACCAGTCTCCGATTACTCTGTCTTGGGTGTTGCCGTTGTCTTGGATCGCCCCGGCGGGCAGCGCCGGCGCTTCGGGCTCCGGGCGCGGTGGCCTGCTAGGAGCTGGTCTTGGCCTGCGTCAGCGCCGCGATCGCCTGATCGAGGGCATAGCGGTAGCCGGCGGCGCCGAGGCCGACGATCACCCCGCGGGCGATGTCGGAAAAATACGAACGGTGCCGGAACCGCTCGCGCGCATGGGTGTTGGAGAGGTGGACTTCGATGAACGGAATGTTCACCGCCAGCAAGGCGTCACGCAGCGCGACGCTGGTATGCGTGAAACCGGCCGGATTGATGATGATGTATCCAACTCCGGCCGCGGCGGCCGCATGCACGCGCTCGATCAACGCTCCTTCGTGATTGGACTGGAACGAAACTACTTCGACCCCGCCGTGGGACCCGACCTTCGCCAGGTCGGCGTCGATCTGGGCCAATGTCGTGCTCCCGTAGGTGGCTGGTTCGCGGCTTCCCAACAGGTTCAGATTCGGGCCATGCAGGACCCACACTATTCGAGTCATCGATTTTGGCAGCCGTTGTCTGCAAGATGTGTACAAGTTAGCCAGTTTGAGGCCGCTCGGGCGCTTTGTCCAGCCCAGCCCATGGCGCCTGGCGCCGGCCCGCCGGATCAGTCCGCGACGGCGCCGTCGAGCGCTGCGCGCAGCTCCTTGCCGTTGAAACGCCCAAGGATGCGCTTGGTGACCTGGCCTCTGGTGTCGATCACCACGGTGTAGGGCAAGCCGAGGCTGCGGTTGCCAAACTGCCGGGACAGTTCGTAGCCGATCTTGTCGGCCACCAGGAGTTGGTAGGATACAGGCCATTTGGCCGCGAATTGAGCGATTTTATTGGGATAATCAACGCCGATGCCTACAACTTCCACGCCTCGTGGGGCGTATTCGGCGGCTACGGTTGAAAGTTCCGGCATCTCCTCGACGCATGGCGGGCACCAGGTCGCCCAAAAATTGACCACCAGCACGCGGCCGCGATAGCGCTCGAGCGCGATGCCCTTCTGGGCCGGATCCGGGAGCGTCTGCGCCAACAGGGTCGCCACCGCAAAGTCCACGGGCGGTGCCGGAGCGTTCCTCAGGGAAGAGACCCAGGCGCCGGCGCCGGCCATCACCACCGCGACTATTGCGGCCACGATCCAGCGTCGCCGCCAAGAGGGTCGGGCTGCGCTCATGAGTCCGATTCCTCGCTGGCCATGCGCGCCAGCAATGCCGCTAGGTCCCCGCGTTCGGCGCCGTCGGCGCCGGAGCGCAAGGCGCCGCGCAGATCAATCGGCTCGTAGAGCGACAGCAGGATCGGCGTTTCTTCCCAGAAGAAGCCGATGGCCTCGATCTCGAGGTCATTACGGCGAAAGTGGCCGATCATGGCGATTTCAAAGTCGATCCCGCGATTGAGCAGGTCGATTTCGATCTCCTTGTGGCTGTCGTGGAAGAGTTGCAGATGGATTGGCGCGCTTTCGGTGACCAGCCCCTTCCAGACGGCTCCGGTCACCAGTGGCGTGAATTGGGCCAGCCGCTCGAGCCACTCGCAAGCCATGCGCCGGCGCAGCGCCACCCGCGCGCCATGGGCGGGATCGAAGAGCGCCAGATGCTCGCGCAGCGCCTGGTCGATCAGCTCATTGTCAGGCATGGCATCGCGCGGCGGCGAGCCGGAGCCAAAGGCCTGGCGCGCGGCCTTGCGCTTGGCAGTGGCGTAGTCGAGACCGCCGTCGGCGATCAGCCGCGCTGCGATCGCGGCCAGTTCGAGCCGGATCTGGTCAGCTTCCATGGGCGAGCTTATGCATGACAAATCGAGTGGCCCCGGCAGGGTGCGGGGACGAGGCCCTTGAGCCTCCGGTAGAATCGGCGCCGATTGTACCGAATTCCCCGACCTCCCCGCGCCGACGTCCTGTTGGTGGCGGGGGCAAGCGGGACAGCTCTGCGGCCATGCATATCCACATTCTAGGAATCTGCGGCACTTTCATGGGCGGGCTTGCGGCTATCGCCCGCGAGGCCGGACACCGCGTCACGGGCTGCGACAGCAACGTCTACCCGCCGATGAGCGAACAGTTGGCGGCGCTCGGCATCGGCCTGACCGAGGGCTATGGCGCCGAACAGCTGGCGCTGGCCCCGGACCTGTGGGTGGTGGGCAACGTCGTGACCCGGGGCAATCCGCTGATGGAGGCGATCCTCGATGCCCGCTTGCCCTACACCTCGGGGCCGCAGTGGTTGCTCGAGAATGTCCTGTGCGACCGCTGGGTGCTGGCGGTTGCCGGCACCCACGGCAAGACCACGACGGCGTCGCTCTTGGCGTTCCTGCTGGAATCGGCTGGCCTGGCCCCGGGGTTCCTGATCGGCGGCATCGCGGCCGATTTCGGGGTTTCGGCGCGGCTCGGGGGCGGGCGCTATTTCGTGGTCGAGGCCGACGAATACGACACGGCCTTCTTCGACAAGCGCTCCAAGTTCGTCCACTACCGGCCGATGAGCGCGGTGCTCAACAACCTTGAGTTTGATCACGCCGACATCTTCCCCGACCTCGCGGCGATCGAGACCCAGTTCCACCACCTGGTGCGGACCATTCCGCGTTCCGGGCGGATCATCTGGAATGCCGCCGACCCCGCATTGGCGCGCGTTCTCGGGCGTGGCGTGTGGAGCGAACTGGAGGGTTTTCTTGACCCGGAAGGCTGGAGCATCGGCCCGGTCAGCGAAGCGAGCGACAGCTGTTCGTTCGCTGTCCTGGAGCGTGGCCAGGTGGTGGCGCATTGCCGTCTGCCGCTGAGCGGTGAACACAACCGCGCCAACGCGCTGGCGGCGATCGCCGCCGCGCGCCACGTCGGGGTGTCGCCACAGGACAGTGCGGCCGCCCTGGCCGGCTTCAAGGGGGTACGCCGGCGCATGGAGCTGCGCGGCACGGTTGCCGGGGTCGAGGTCTACGACGACTTTGCCCATCACCCGAGCGCGATCTTGACGACGATTGCCGGGTTGCGGGAACGCATCGGGGAGCGGGGCCGGATCCTGGCCGTGCTCGAGCCGCGTTCCAACACCATGAAACTGGGCGCCATGAAGTCCCGGCTGCCGGCCAGTCTGGCCCAGGCCGACCTGGTTTTCTGCCACTCGGGCGGACTGGAGTGGGATGCGACCGAGGCGCTGGCGCCGATCGCCGCCAAGACCGTGGTGTGCGCCGGCATCGCGGCGCTGGTCGGGGAGATCGTGGCCGCGGCCCGCCCCGGCGACCGCATCCTGGTGATGAGCAACGGCGGCTTTGGCGGCATTCACGCCAGGTTGCTGGCGGCGCTGGGCGAGCGATGCTGATCTACCTGCACGGCTTTCGCTCCTCGCCGCTCTCGTTCAAGGCGCGCATCATCGCCGAGCGGCTCGCGGCCGCGGGCCGCAGCGCCGAGTTCGCCTGCCCGCAGTTGCCGCCGTCACCGCGCGCCGCGATCGAGCTGGTGCGCACGCGGTTCAAGCCTGGTGTGGGCGATACGCTGATCGGCAGTTCTCTGGGTGGCTACTACGCCACCTACCTGGCCGAGGCCCATGGCTGCCGCGCGGTGCTGCTCAATCCGGCGATCCACCCGGGGCGTGACCTGGCGCCCTACGTCGGGCTCCTGCCGATGTACCACAGCGACGAAATATTTGAGTTCCAGGCGAGCTATATCGACGAGATGCGGGAACTAGAAACGGTACGGATCACGCGTCCCGAGCGCTATTTCCTGGTGGCGGCCAAGGGTGACGAGGTGATCGACTGGCGCGCCATGGTCGCGCGCTACGCCGGGGTCGAGACCCTGCTGCTCGAGGGCAGTGATCATGGTTTGAGTGATTTCGCCGACTACTGCGAACGCGTGATCGCGTTTGCCGGGTCGGGGATGGCATAGTGGGCGTCGGCGCCGCGGCCCGGCGCGTCCCCTGAGTGAGAGTTGCAACTGAACGGGAGCAAGAACAATGCGTCTGAAAGACAAGGTTTGCATCGTCACCGGATCGGCCGGTGGCATCGGGTGGGCGACGGCACTACGTTTCGCGCGCGAAGGTGCGCGGGTGGTGGTCGCGGACCTCGACGCCCAACTGGTGACGCAGCGCGCCGGCGAGATCGAGGCTGCCGGCGGGCAGGTGATGGGATTGCGGCTCGACGTCACCGACCGGGCCACGATGGACGCCCTGTGCGTGGCGGTGCTGGCGCGCTGGGGGCGCATCGACGTGCTGGTCAACAATGCCGGCATCACCCGCGATGCGCGCCTCGCCAAGATGACCGACGCCCAGTTCGATGACGTGATCGCGGTCAACCTCAAGGGGGTGTTTGAGTGCACCCAGGCGGTGCTGCCGGCGATGCTTGCACAGGGCTCGGGAGTCGTCATCAATGCCTCGTCGGTAGTCGGTCTCTATGGCAACTTCGGCCAGACCAACTACGCCGCGACCAAGGCCGGCGTGATCGCCTTCACCAAGACCTGGGCCCGGGAACTGGGTCCGAAGGGAATTCGCACCGCCGCGGTGTGTCCCGGCTTTATCGCTACGCCGATCCTCGCCACCATCCCGCCGCCGGTGATGGCCAAGATGATCGAGAAGGTGCCGCTCGGGCGCTTGGGCGAACCCGACGAAATCGCCGCGGTCTACGCGTTCCTCGCCTCGGATGAGGCGTCGTACGTCAATGGCGCAGTGATCGAAGTATCGGGCGGAATCCAGGTCTGAAAGGACCCTGTCCGTATAATCCCTGGACCACATGACCTACGCGCTGTTCGAAGAAAACGGTGACCTGAAGGCGGGCACGGTGATGGCCGACAACGGTTCGAGCCTGCAGGTCGAGCTGGTCACCGGCCGTCGCGCCAAGATCAAGGCCGGGCACGTGATGTTGCGTTTCGAACAGCCGGCGGCGCGCGAGTTGCTGCCGGGTGCACAAGCGCTGTCCGGGGACATCGACCTCGATTTCCTCTGGGAGTGTGCGCCCCAGGACGAGTTCGACTTCGCCGCGCTGGCCCGCGAATACTACGGCGACCAGGCCTCGACGGTGCAGCTGGCCGCGCTGCTGCTCGCGCTGCAGGCGGCGCCGATCTATTTCCAGCGCAAGGGCCGCGGCCGCTTTCGTCCCGCCACCCCCGAGACCTTGCGGATGGCGCTCGCCGCAGTGGCCCGACGCCGTGAACAGGAGCTGCGGGTCGAGCGATACGCGGCCGAACTGACCGCCGGTCGAATCCCTGAGACCATGCTCGGCAATCCGGCGCGACTGCTGTTTAGGCCCGACAAGAACGGGGTGGAATTCCGCGCGCTGGAACGCGCGGCGCAGGAGTTGCGGGTGGCACCCGAGCGGTTGCTGGTTTCGGTCGGAGCCTTTGCCTCGCCGCGCACGCTGCACGTCGAGCGTTTCACCGCCGAGTATTTCCCCTACGGGCTGAGTTTCGAGCCGGCCGTGGTCGACACCTTTGCCGAGTCGGGACAGGAGTTGGAACAGTTGCCGCTGTCCGAGGCCCGAACGTTCTCGATCGATGACTCGACCACCACCGAGATCGACGACTGCCTGTCGGTCCAGCGTCTCGGCGACGGCACGCTGCGCGTCGGCGTTCACATCGCGGCTCCCGGCCTGGCGATCGCACATGGCAGCCCGCTCGACCTGGCGGCGCGCGAGCGGATGTCGACGGTCTACATGCCGGGTGACAAGATCACCATGCTTCCACAAGAGGTGATCGCGGCGTTTTCACTCGCTGCCGGCAGCGTGGTACCGGCAGTGTCGCTCTATCTCGACCTCGCTCATGACGGCACCCGGATCGTGTCGCGCTTCTCGCGCTCGGAACGGATCATGGTGGCCGACAACCTGCGCCACGACCAGCTCGCGGAACTGATTACCGAGGCGGCGCTGGAGTCGGAGGGCACGGAAATGCCCCACGGCGAGGCGCTGCGCGCGCTCTGGAAGCTGACGCTGGCGCTGTGCGCCGAGCGCGAGCGGGTGCGCGGCAAACCGGAACCGCGCTTTCGCAACGACTTCAGTTTCTACATCGCTGACGAGCAGGTCAGGATCGAGCCGCGGGGACGGAATGCGCCGCTCGACCGGATCGTGGCCGAAATGATGATCCTCGCCAACAGCGAGTGGGGGCAGTTGCTCGCCGATCATCGGGTGCCGGGAATCTACCGCTCGCAGCAGGGTGGGCGGGTGCGCATGAGCACCCACGCGCTGCCCCACCAGGGGATCGGGGTCGCGCAGTACATGTGGACCACCTCGCCGTTGCGGCGCTATGTCGACCTGGTCAACCAGCGCCAGATCCTCGCGCTGCTCGCCGGCGAGGACCCGCCCTTCGCGCCGCAGGACGCCGAACTGTTCGGGGTGATGTCGGCGTTCGAAGCCCGGTACGCCGCCTACAGCGAGTTTCAGCAGCGCATGGAACGTTACTGGTGCCTGCGCTGGCTGGAACAGCGCAAGGCGACACGGATCGAAGCGGTGGCCATTCGCGACGACCTGGTGCGCATCAAGGAAGCCCCCATGTATTTCCGGCCGACCGGTTTGCCGGCGGTGGCGCCAGGGCGCGCGGTGATGGTCGATCTGCTCGCTCACGACCTGATCGATCTTTCGCTCGAAGCGAGGTTTGTCGAGCTCGCCAGTCCGGCGGACGACGAAGCGCAGGTCCTGGCGGCACTCGAGGGCGTCGACGGCGACATTCCGGGGCTTGACTTGCCGATCCCCGCCGGCGAGAGCACCGACGTGCCCCCGGAGGAGGTCCCAGGCCAGACCCCCGAGGGCGAACTGGCGCAGGGTCGCGACCAGCTGCCATGAACGCCGTGCCTGCCGCGCTCTCGGCCTGGCGGGTGAGGATCCGCGAGCCGCTGGTGGTGGGCGCCATCGCGTCGCTGGTCTTCCACCTGTCGCTCCTGGTGATCAGGTTTGTACCGCCGGTGCCGATCATGATGGCGCCGCTTGATTCGCGCCTCGAGGTGGTCCTGCTCAACGCTCAGACCGCTGCCAAGCCGCTCAAACCACAGGTTCTGGCGCAGGTGAACATGGAAGCGGGTGGCGACCGCGACGAAGGCCGGGCGCGTTCCCCGTTGCCGGCACGCAGCGTCGTCGAGGATGGCAGCCAGGTGGTGCGCGGTCAGCCCAAGAGCGATCAGACCGCGGCCCAGCGGCGCCGGGCGGTGGCCCTGGCGCCGGGAATCCTGGCCCAGCCCGATCACCCGCTGGCCGAACGCGAGACCGCGACTGCGGGCGATGATCCCGCCGAGATGGCGCGCACGATCGCGCGGCTACAGGCGCAGATCGACCGCCAGCTCGAGGACTACAGCAAGCGACCGAGGCGCCTGACCTTCGGCGTCACGGCCGTTGGCGTCACCTACGCGCAGTATGTCGCGGGGTGGGCCGCGAAGATCGAACAGATCGGCACCGAGCGCTACCCGGCGGAGGCTCGCGGGCGGCTCTACGACTCGCTCATCATCACGGTGGAGATCGATAGCGAAGGCAACGTCGTCGACGTCAAGATCAACCGCAAGTCACGCTACGAAGTGCTCAACCGGGCGGCGCGCGAGATTGTCTACGCTGGCGCCCCCTATGCCAGGTTCACGCCCGACATGCGCCGCGAGGGCGATATCCTGCAAATCGTGCGCACCTGGAGCTTCACCAACGAGGGACTGGCAACGGAGACCGCCAAATGAAACTCCGCAGCCAGCCGAGAGCCCGTTACGCGGTGATCGGCAACCCGATCGCCCATAGCCGCTCGCCGCTGATCCACGCGGCGTTCGCCGCCCAGACCGGGGAACCGATTGAATACGGCGCCATGCTGGCGCCGCTCGACGGGTTTGCAGCCAGCGTCGAACGGTTCATGGCCGAGGGCGGCGCCGGCCTCAACGTCACGCTGCCGTTCAAGGAACAGGCTTGCGACTGGGTGCACCAGCGCGGCGGGGCCATCAGCCCCCGGGCACAGGCCGCCGGGGCAGTGAACACCCTGCGGTTCGATACCGGCGAGATCTTGGGCGACAACACCGATGGCGCCGGGCTGGTGCGCGACTTGCGTGAGCGCCACGGTGTCGTGCTGCCGGGCGCGAGCGTGCTGCTGCTCGGTGCCGGCGGCGCGGCGCGGGGAGCGGCGCAGGCATTGCTGGGCTGCGGGGTGGTGGCATTGCTGGTCGCCAATCGCACTCCGGCGCGGGCGCAACAACTGGTCGCGGAACTCGCCGACCAGCGAGCCAGCGCAATTGGCTGGTCGGAGCTCGGTGGTGTCGCGGCGCAGCTAGTGCTTCAGGCGACGTCGGTGGCCCAGACCGGCGGGGCGCTCCAGTTGCCGGCAGCGGTTTTCGCCGGGCAGCCGTTTTGCTACGACATGACCTATGCGCCGCGCAGCACGGCCTTTCTCGAGCAGGCACGGCAGGCTGGCTGTCGCCGCGGCGCCGACGGTCTGGGCATGCTGGTCGAGCAGGCCGCCGAGTCATTTCTGCTCTGGCGGGGCGTGCGCCCGCTGACCGAGCCGGTGTACCGCAGCCTGCGGGCGCAACTCGATGCCGCGTAAGCGTCGCGGTTTGCTGGCCAGGTTGCGCCGTGGCCCGGGCGAGCGCCGCAAGCGGCGCTCGCATCCCGGGATGCGAGCGCGCCTGGGCAGGATCATCGCCGAGCGCTTCGGGCGGCTTTCCTGGCAGTTGCGCTGGGCAGTCGGGGCGATCGGCGCCCTGTTCGCGGTGCTGCTGGCCCTGCAGCTGTGGTACTTCGTGCACATTCTGTGGTGGAACTGGTTCGACCCGTCATCGACACATTTCATGCGCGAGCAGCTCCAGGTCTTGCGCGAGCGCGACCCATCGGCGCGGATCATCCAGCGCTGGGTCCCCTACGAGCGGATCTCACCCAACCTCAAGCGTGCGGTACTAGCCAGCGAGGACGCGCGGTTTTCGGAGCACGAAGGGGTCGATTGGGACGCTATCGAGCGGGCCTGGGAACAGAATCGCAAGCGCGGCAAGGTGGTCCGGGGCGGCTCCACCATCACGATGCAGCTGGCCAAGAACCTGTTCCTGTCGGGCGAGCGCAGCTACCTGCGCAAGGGCCAGGAACTGGCGATCACCTACATGATCGAGGCGGTCATGAGCAAGCGCCGGATCCTGGAGATCTACCTCAACGTCGCCGAATGGGGGGTCGGAGTGTTCGGCTGCGAAGCCGGGGCCTTGCGCTACCATGGGGTTTCGGCGGCCCAACTGAGTGTGTGGCAGGCGGCACAGCTGGCAGCGATGCTGCCACGGCCGCGGTTCTACGATCGCAATCGCCAGGCTCCCGGAATGGAACGGCGGGCGGCGTTCATCGAACGCTACATGGGCACGGTGCAATTGCCCTGAGCCGTGGTCTCGCGGCAGCTAAGCGTTGCAAAAAAACCCCTATCGTCGGTCATCGTTTGGGTTCGCTGCGGCGTTCGGCGATAATTGCGCCTGTTGCCGCATCGGGCGCAATACGTCCCTAACCAAGTGAAATCAAAATCAGACTGTAGCTTGCGCACGCCGCACACCTCGTCCTGATAACCCGGGTCGGCCGTGACGGCGCGCGCGAATTTGCGAGCCTTTCAGCAATGGCCGATCTACCCGAAAAGCAGCCCGGGCCCACGCCCGTTGAGCGCCCGGCGGATGCCGCGGCGGCCGCTGGCGTGCCCGCAGTGCTGAGCGATCCCGCGCAAGGCGCGGAACTCGGCGGGCAGGGTGGCGAAGAGCAGCCGGAGCGCGAAGTCGACGTCGACGAGCGGGTTCCTGCCGACCCTGAGGCGGACTCGCAGGCGCTGGTCAGGGTGCAAAGTCTGCTCCACGAACACCCGCTGCTGCACGCGCTCGCCGAGCGCGAGGATGTGCGCAACGCGGCGCAACGGGCTGCGCTGATCTCGGAGCTGGCCTTCGAGCACGATCTGGGCGAGTTGCGCGATGAAATTGCCGGCCTGCACCCGGCGGACATTGCCTACATTCTTGAAGCGCTGCCCCTCGACGAACGGCTGGTAGTCTGGGCGCTGGCCCGCACCTCGCAGGACGGCGAGATCCTGCTCGAGGTCTCCGGCGCGGTCCGTGATTCGCTGATCGCCTCGATGGACCGGCGCGAGCTCGTCGAGGCGCTCGAGTCGCTCGACACTGACGAAATCGCCGACCTGGCGCCCGACTTGCCGCGCGAGGTCGTCGAACAGGTCCAGAAGGGCCTCAGCCCCGAGGAGCGCGCCCAGGTGCGTTCGGCGAAGTCCTACCCCGAGGACACGGTCGGGGCGCGGATGGACTTCGATCTGGTGACGGTGCGCGACGACGTCACCCTGGAAGTGGTGCTGCGCTACCTGCGCCGGTTCGACGAGTTGCCGGACCACACCGACCAGGTCTTCGTGGTCGACCGCCACGAGTCGCTGCTCGGCAGCCTGCCGCTCGACCGGCTGCTGGTCAACGAGCCCGAAACCACGGTCGAGGAGGTGATGCGCCGCGAAATGCTCACTCTGGACGCGCTCGACGACATCTCCGAGGCGGCCCAGGCGTTCGAGCGTTATGACCTGGTGTCGGCGGCGGTGGTTGGGCCGGGCAACCGGCTGATCGGCCGGCTGACGGTGTCCGAGGTGGTCGACGTGATCCGCGAGGAAGGCGAGGCAGAGCTCTTCAGCCAGGCCGGCCTGCGCGAGGATGAAGACCTGTTCGCCAGTATCTGGGCGTCGGCGCGCAATCGCTGGATGTGGCTGGCGTTGAAC
>JACZKY010045130.1_pt1 | contig 12252 bp, 6 predicted proteins | sample 8237611 | NCBI WGS metagenome assembly JACZKY01 (sample SAMN16148055, study PRJNA663545) | marine sediment metagenome | biome: sediments and biomass from bioreactor inoculated with such sediments; feature: coastal sediments; material: methane- and iron-fed bioreactor; isolation source: Bothnian...
ATTAAAGACAATACGAAAAAAAATCCAATTATTTTTTTTATAAACATCTTTATGATCCTTTTAATTTTATAGCAATTTATTTTATAAAAAATTAATCTTCAAGTTATAATGATCGCTCCCAAAAGCATATCTCGTCTTCTATTAAATATGAAGTATACGTACCTCATAAGTAATTTCACACGACTTATTATTACTTTTGCAAATTGATATTAACACCAAAATGCTGATTGTAGATAACTTACAAATAAATATAAAGTTAGTAGATTAAATAATTAATGTTTTACGCGGGAGATAATAAAAGAATATCTAAGCGCTTCTTTTTCTTTTAAGCAGAATATTATTCATTGCTTTAAAGAAGTACTTTATATCCGTTTTAACTGGATTTTTTTCATAAGCATCAAGATAGTGTTTTTCAGATAATTCTATCTCTTCTATTGTTTCCGGCAGATCAGCATAAAAAGGAGGTATTAAGCCGGGTTTAAATTTACTCCTTCTTTCCTGATGTTCAATAGAATATAAACTTAAATAATGATTACTAATTGGACGAACACCAACAAACTTTAAATCTCTTTTTACCCAGTTTATCAGCATTGGCAATTCATCAATCCATAATTTTCTAAACAGTTTACCCCAGGCCGGAACTCTAAAATCATCTTTAAATTTTCCGCCAGCTTCCAGATTATTGTGTTTGTAAACAAAATCCTGAATGAATTCTGAATATGGGTACATGGTCCTAAGTTTATAAACATAAATAGTTTTACCACCCTGACCAATTCTTTTCATTTTAAAGAGTGGGCTGTAGAAAAATGTTTTAGTATTTACCGTCGGACCATTTCTAAGTGCGGCAAAATAAACAACATCATCAACAGCGGCAAGATCTAATATTTTAAACCCACAATACACCAACCTTCCTAAACCTTCTGCCAATGAAATTGCTCTATCTTTTTCCTTAGCAAAGGTAAAATAAATTTCGCGGGTAAGCGGTAGTTTAGGAAACACTCTTTTCCAGACAAAGTCAAAGAAATAGTAAATATTAGCCATCCAGAAGGAATATGTTTTTAAATACTTTCTGTATCTATAATGATGAGGCAATAAAGCACCCACGAATACACCACCGTGCACTAAAGTTTTCTTTACATCCAGTAAATAATTATTCAATTTACTTTGATCATTTAAAACATGTAAGTTAACTAATAATTGATATGAGTCAGGAGTAAGTGAAGTAATATAATTAGGTTCATCTGATTTTATTACCAAAGATTTCCGCGTGTCAAATGATTTGAGATCAAGCATATTGTCAAGTACGGAAAAGACTTCACCGTAGTCTTTTAAATAATCAAATTCAAATTTTTGTTTAACTACAGATTCAGATGCCTCTGTGTTATTGAAAATGTATTTAGAATTACCATTTTTATATTTGGATGAAGAAGGAGAATCTTTCATCTCATAAGCTTTTAAGAATACAACAGTAGGTTCGTCCGTTTTATTTTTTATTTTTTCTGCGAATAAAAACATAGAGATCATTGATGATAAAATTGAATATCCAACTATCGCTTTAATAAAGTGAATCGAAACATTATAATCTAAATTTAAAAAGAGCATTGACAGAATAATAAGTGCTATTATTCTCACATAAAATTTTATCTGTAGTTCAATTGCATTCCATCTGTTACTTGAAACCACAACTGGGATAAACTTATGAGTTGTGGCTGCTGAGATTAACCAGCTAATATAAATAGTGGCAAAAGATAGAAATTCTTTTTCACCAAAATTACCCGGAACCAAGGGTTTTATGATCCAGAAATAGCAGAAAAAAGTTAGAATCAAACCATCCAAGAGGATATATCTGATAGACAATTTTTTATGCTCAACAAAACTTATTTTGTTTTTGCGATCAATACCCAAAACTTTAAAATAATATGTCTCAATTACTAATCCACTAAACATCACGACGAGAACATATTCCCGTTTAATATGATGAATTTCAAATAGAAACAAGAATACTATTAAACTTGCTAAACTTACCAGAAGTGAGATATATAATTTTATCAGCGTTTTTTCAGATTGCTCAGTTTCCTTAAATTCAAATTTTCCGGATAGGACCGAACCGACAACAAAAGATAACATAAACAGCCCTAAGAACTTAAAGTTTTCAGCATCAAAATAAATTGTATGCTTACTTACAAAATAAAAAATTAGGAATAAGAACAAATAGATGAAAAAACTTACAACTACATTAGTAAAAAAGCCTTTTTTCTTTATTTTATCCAATACATTATCGTTAAAGGATAAAGTGCTTCTATTCTTTTTCCCAAGGAGCCTAAAATCTATTTTTAGTTCATCGCTCAATTTCGAAAAATCCTATTTCAATAATTATTATTAGAAGAGATTAATTGTGAGCCACACTCGTGCCATAAGAAAGCCTTAAATTTTTTAAAATAATAAGCTTTTTAAATGATTTATTATCTCAAATTTGGCCCCTGTTCCAAAACAACACAAATTTTTCTTCTCAGAATGAAATTTATTGTTTTTATTAAAATAGACTTTATCTACAGTATAATCACTACTTTTGATTTGTCTAAAAAGCTACATTCAAAAGCGAAGATGTGAAATAGTCAGACGATGAATACTTTGCTTTCAATCGTAATATTAGTCAAATTCTTGTAGATTAATTTTAATACTTAAGTATTTTTAACTGATATTTTAATCTTAAATAAATTATCAGATAATCCGAATCGCTACATTGTTTATAATGTTAATTAACTTCTAATCAATAAAGCTGTTCGATTATGAAAAGGATTACATTCTAAAATAAAATCTATACAACATTAAAATTTTTGGAATGGGGTTTAATCCACATAATTATTCCATTAAAAGATAATTGTCTCTTTTATTTATAATTATTTAATAAAGTTTTTGTAACCTGATATTTTGGCGTTAATATTGTATAGAAAATCAAAAAATAAATGAGAATAAATTTTATATGAAACTTACCTTGATTGTCGGTGCACGTCCTAATTTTATAAAAATAGCACCTATTATACACGCTATAAATCATGCTAATTCCAAAAGTCAAAATATCCAGTACAGATTAGTTCACACCGGACAGCACTATGACAACACGATGAGCGATACGTTCTTTAAAGAATTAAATATACCTGAGCCGGATATAAATTTAGGCTGCGGTGGTGGAACCCAGGCTGAACAAACTGCAGCTATTATGATAGCATTTGAAAAAGAACTAATGACCAATCCCAGTGATCTAGTTTTGGTAGTGGGTGATGTGACGAGCACAATGGCTTGCAGTATCGTAGCTAAAAAATTAAATACAAAAGTTGCACATGTTGAAGCTGGAATTCGTTCATATGATCTTACAATGCCGGAAGAAATTAATAGGATGGTTACTGATAGTCTGGCAGACTACTTTTTTACTACTACAAAGTGGGCGAGTGAAAACTTAAGAAAAACCGGTGTAGATGAAAATAGAATTTTTTTTGTCGGCAATGTAATGATAGATACATTGTTAACTAACAGAAGCAGATTTAAAAAACCTGATCTGTGGGATAAATTTGCATTGAAAGATAAATCATATCTTTTAATTACATTGCATCGACCTGCTAATGTTGATGAAGGGAACAAGTTAAAAATCCATATTGAAGAAATTGTAACTAATGTGCATGGTTTGCCTGTAATCTTTCCCATTCATCCGCGCACAGAAAAAAGTTTTAATGAATTGGGTATAAATTATCCTAATTTAAAAATTACCACACCGTTAAGTTATCTTGAATTCAACTATCTTGTAGAGAGAGCTAAAGCAGTAATAACAGATTCCGGTGGTATTACAGAAGAAACGACAGTGATGGGTGTGCCGTGTTTTACGCTACGCGATAACACCGAGCGACCCGAGACTATAGAAATGGGAACAAATGAGCTGATAGGAACTGATCCATCTGCAATTAAGCCAGCATTGGAAAAGTTGTTTGCCGGGAAGTGGAAGAAAGGCACTATACCCGATTTATGGGACGGTAAATCAGCGGAAAGGATTGTACATTTTTTGATTGAAATTTTTGAATAACTAGTCATAAATAGTGTTTACATTTTCAACTTTGGGATTATTAAGAAATAATTACTATTATTGATATATATATCCCATCTCTGTTTTAATACAATTAAAAAATGAAGAAATGATTGTGGTACATATTTTGGCGCCTGCTTAACATTTATAATTTCAAGAAGGAAGTTGAATGATGAAAATTAAGATATTTATAATTACAATTATACTATTTGGAATTAATTCCATAATGTATCCTCAAACGCATTTTAGAAGCGGAGTATTTTTGCATAATTCTGTTGGTGCTAATATCTGGGGTCCAAACGGAAGTAATACAAGTGTGCCACAGGAAATAGCTGCCTATAATACATCAAAAGGGTATATCGATTCGAACACTATTTCTATGACAGAAGATTATTTTCCATCAAATCCAAGTGGTAATGAATGGTGGCAATGGCATAAGATATTCGATAATGAGGATACATATAATGATATCTATCCATATTTAGAAAACAATAAAATAATCGTTATCAAATCATGTTATCCATCCTCTGACATGTCAGAAGGCGTAGGATCACCAAGTGATACATTAAACTATGATTGGAAATCGATTTATAATTACAAATGGCATTGGCGCCATATGATTAGGATAATGGAAAACCATCCCGATAATTTTTTTGTAATATGGACAAACGCTCCAAAAGTTGTTGGACTTACAAATAGTGGAGATGCGCTTCGATCATACCAATTTTCTACCTGGGCTAAAGATACACTTGCTACGGGATTAGACACCACGTATGGAGTGTTTCCACCAAACGTATATGTATTTGATATTTTTAATAAGCTAACTAATGGGGACCATTATTTAGATCCTGCTTATGCTGTAAGTTCAACTGACAACCACCCAAATTCTGCAGCAACTGAACTTATTGCCCCCCAATTTGTGCAGGAAATTTTTGATGCTGCTATTGCTTATGAAGGAATTACTCCTGTTGAGCTTAATTTATTTAATGGAGACTATGAAGATGGAGTGGTTAATTTAAAATGGGTTACCGCAACAGAGACAAATAATTTTGGATTTGAAGTTGAACGAAGAAGCGATTATACAGCCTATGAAAAAATCGGGTTTGTAAATGGCAACGGAACCACCACAAACAGAGTGACTTATAATTTTACCGATAAAAATATATCATCTAACAGATATTATTACAGACTTAAACAAATTGATATGGACGGAACTTTTGAATATTCAAATGAATTACAAATAGATATAAATACTTTGAATAATTATCAACTTTTTCAAAACTATCCAAACCCATTTAATCCGGGTACAAAAATCAGTTGGCAGTCACCTGTAAACAGCTGGCAAACATTAAAAGTGTTTGATGTTCTTGGAAAAGAAATTGCCACATTGGTAAATGAGTACCGCAATGCCGGAAGTTATGAAATTAATTTTGATGGAAGCAAACTTTCAAGTGGAGTTTACTATTATCAATTAAGAGTCGGTAATCCTTCGGCAGGCGGAGGTCAGAGTTTTGTTGAAACCAAAAAGATGTTTTATTTAAAATAATTTTTTTTCTTCAGTGAAAACAATCACAATAGAGGTTGTGTGATAATCAAAAAAATATTGGCAGCCGCAGGCAGGTTCCGCCTGCAAAAATAAATTATAAAAGGCTGTCTCAAAAGACACAATTTGTCAGTCTGAGCCCTGCCTGTCCGGCAGGCAGGTTGTCGAAGACTTACATTATATTGCTAAATCACACTTCGACAGGCTCAGTGTGACAGTAATAATTACTTTTGAGACAGCCTCCTACCTCGGAAAAAAGAATTTTCAAACAGTTTCATGAATAAGTAAGTGCTAATATCTGTTGGCAACTTTCCATTCTATTAAAATTTTATGACTTCATTATGCTGGATACTGTTTATAGTATATTAATCGAAATCGAAGTTAAATCATCTAATGTGATCAATATATAAATTTGTTATTTATAAAGCAGATTTCAGATTTAGTATAAGAGTGCCAATGTAATTTTATAGATCCATTTGTAGTTTTACAACTTTTGTTGACAGTGCATTAAATTTTGATGTTATTTTTAATAAAATTAATATTACTTTTCCATCCCAGTACGAGAAAGTTTCTCTTTTTTAGTTGATTCATAAATCTTCACGGTATCTTTTTTGTCTTTAATAATTCTCATAACTAAAAATTTTATAGTAAAAATTACCATTATTACGATCTTACCGTATGTCTCACTTTGATTGGATCAAAAAAATAGTGATTCATCGTGGTACACATCTTGTTCTATATTCAGCACAAAAAAATCATTTAAAGAAATAAGAATAAACTATTTATTAAAAATAGCTAGGGTATAAAAAAGAGATAAACAAATGAAAATTTTAATTATTAGCATATTACTTGTCTTTACTATCAATGCACAAAATATCTGGTATGTGGATAGAGATTCACCCGCAGGTGAAGAAGGTGATGGTACTTCTTGGACTACTGCCTGGAATCGTATAGGTACTATGAATAACGGTGAGTATGGTGGGATTAACTGGAATGTAATCGGTGATGGTGATACTATTTATATTTCAGGTGGAACTGATTCAACGCTCTATTTTCCAAGATTTGTAGGGCATTCTCATTATTTAGGGAATGCTTATGCAAGCCCTAATCGTACTTTTAGCCAAACAGTAGTTGTTACAAATGCTTGGCAAGCTGGGCATAACGGAACTGCTATCATAGGGCAGGTTGAAGTAAGTGCCACAAGATTATTGATTATAAGAGGCTTAGATAATATAAAATTAACAGGTATAACTTTACAGGATTTTAGACCGCCTGGTGGTACTTATGGTTCTTATATAGAGGTTTGGGGTGATAATAACATTGTTGAAAATTGTCATCTTATGGGTGCTGGTTTAAGTCCTTTTATCGGGCTTGGTGGTTATCACGCAATAATCAGAAATAATATTCTTGAAGACCCGCCTAATGAGTATACATACGCACAGGATTTATTTGGTGTATCGGATGGCAGGGGCGGACATATCATTGAGAATAATTTAATGATTTTAAGAAATAATTATACAATGGTAAATGGTACTGCAAGTGCTTCTGTTACTGTAACAAATACATCACTTACAGATACACGATTAAGTGAGGCAACTGATTACCACGTTGGAGTTGCTATAATTTGCGGTGGGTGGGTTTTAGAGATAACAGGTAATAGCGGAAGTAATTTTTATGGTTCGGCAGGTTGGGATAGTTCTGGAACTTCAGGCAATCCAGGTAATGGTAGGGCTTGGCGGATGGAGGGTGCTCATAGAGATGGTATTCAATATTCTGTGCAGGATGGGGCTTTGCCTACTGATAATTTAGAAAACATTGTTAGAAATAATATTCTAATAGATGAAGGCACAAGAGGTACAGGTTGGAACTCAATGGTTTATACGTCTTCTGTTGCTACGGATGCAAGATTTTTAATTTATAATAACATTTTTGTTAATAAAGAAGAAATTTCAGCAGGTGGCATTTTTATGTATGAATCAAGAGGCAACGAGTTTAGCACAAGTTTAAGATTTTTCAACAATACGTTTATTACAAAGGGTGATGCTGCTACAAATCCTGAAGATGGTTTATATTCGACTGGTGGTGCATTAACATTAGACCAGTTGGACACTCTTTTAATTAAGAATAATTTACTTGTATGCGATACTGGCGTTAAAGGTTTTATGTTCTTGGGTTCATTTACACCTGCTTACTTTGATATTGACAATAATATATATGCTGCTGATGATTATAATGCAGAGAGTTTTGCGTATAATTTTAATGGTGTTGTAAAAACTTGGGATCAATGGAGAGCATTACAAAATACTAATGGCAGTTTTAGGGATGCAAACAGCGACACAATGAAAGCTGATGCTGTTATATTTGAGAATAAATATGGTTATTTAGCAACTGATTATAGAACATTAACAGGTGTCGGGCAGGGTGCTGATTTATCAGTTGAATACCCAGAACTTTTGGCAGAACATCCAGATATTGCTTACGATATTTTAGGCAATCCAAGAGGTTCATCCTGGGATATTGGTGCGGTACAATATAATGGAATTCCACCGGTTGGAAATGATGATATTAATGTAAAAAGCAAAGTATTTCTTCAGGGTCCATTCAATACAAATTCAATGAACACAAGTCTTAGTCAGAATGGATTACTACCAACAACACAACCTTTTAATACAACTCCGTGGAATTATAATGGAAATGAAACGTTAGGTTCTGGTTCAACATCAAGTTATGTGGATTGGGTACTTGTTGAATTAAGAAACAGTTCAAATCCAACTCAAGTTGTTGCCAGAAAAGCTGCTATCCTAAAGAATGATGGAACACTCCTTAATACAGATGGAAGCAACGGTGTACCATTTAGTAATGTTCAGGAAGGTACTTACTACATTGCTGTCTTTCATAGGAATCACCTCGCTGTAATGTCAAAAACTCCGGTTCAACTATCATCAAATTCACAAATGTACGACTTTACAACAGGTATGGATAAAGCCTACGGAACTAATTCAATGATAGATCTTGGCAACAGTAAATTCGGTATGTACGCGGGTGATGGAAATGGTAATGGCGGAATAACTATCGCAGACCGAAATGAAGTCTGGCTCCCTCAAAATGGATCTATGGGTTATCTGAAAGGTGATTTTAATCTTGACGGCGGGGTAACAGCCAGCGATGTAAATCTTTACTGGAATATAAATAACGGAACGATGACTCAAGTACCCTAGCGCCCAGCGCAAGGTGCTAAGCGCATAGCGAAAGAAATTGGTGATTAGTAATTGGTGATTAGTAAGTAATGATTAGTAATCGTTAATATCAGTTAAGCGTATCGAAAATTAACATAGTCATTATTGGTCAAGCATAGTTATTTATTGTTTTTTAGTCAAATATTTAATGTAAACAAACCCTTTTAAGAAAGGTCGAAACAATTTGAAATTCCTTAATATCTTAATATTCGGAATGCTATTTTTTGCTTACACTGCTACTATTTCAGCTACAAATATTAATGGCAGGTTTGTGGTTATGGGCACAAACAATGGAAAACTGGAAGTACTTTTACAAATAAATACAAATACCGGCTCAGATGATATGGGAGGCGCAACAGTTGTAATCGGGTTTAACAGATTTGCATTAAATTTCAGCAATAATCCTCAAGTTAACACTAATTACATTTATCATAATTTTAATGGTGGTAATTATAGTCCGGCTACCGTAACAAGACCGGCTATTGATAAATTATGGTTAAATATTGATCTGCCATTTAACAACAGCAACAATGGAACTGTTGTATCCGGAACAAACGGCTGGACAGATGTTGCGACATTGTTTTTTGATATAATAAATCCCGCGGATACTTTAAAATTAAGCTGGCTTACGACAAATCCATACTGGGGAATTTATGATGCAAATAATACGACTATGTGGAGTCCGGGTACACTACAGAATTTAAGCTATGTAATTAATAATGATGTGACACCGCCTGAAGTATTAAGTGCTTCCCTGCTTGATTCAGCAAAACTTGAAATTATATTTTCAGAACCAATGGAAAATTCATCAGCTCTTAATATTTCTAATTACTCAATCAATAATGGTGTAAGTGTACTAAGCGGATATCTTTCAACCAATCAAAATAAAATTACATTAAACACAACCTCACACACTGCAGGGCAGCAGTACACTGTTTCGGTAAATAATGTTCGAGATCTTGCCGGTAATAATTTATCATCAAACCATAATACAGCTAATTATATATTTATTTCAGACGTTACTTCACCTCAGGTAACCGGTATTACAATAACAAACAATCAGTCTGTTTCTGTTAAATTTTCAGAAAGATTGGATCCTGTTTCGGCAAAAAATAAAAATAATTATTCGATATCCGGAAACGTCAGCATTATATCAGTTACTTTTCTGCCTGATTCGATGAGTGTAAAGTTGAAGACTACAAAACAAGCAACCGACATTGAGTACACTCTTACAGTTTCTAATATTAAAGACAGATCCGGTAATTCCCAGGTGCCTAATCCATCCTTAAGCTTATACCGAATTCCTAAAAGGATTAAAGGCAACGTTACTAAGAACGCAATTTCTAATGTTACAGCCAAAAGCTGGGATCAAAATTACACTCCGGATAAAACAATTGATGGATTTGGAATGAGCAACCCTGAATCCAGATGGCAAAGTGCGAGGATTATGCCTGATACCATAGCTTATGATCTAAATGAGAATGTTGCTATGGATAGTTTGAGAATTTCTTTTTACAAAGGAGAAACAGGGAGATTATATAAATACTCATTGTACTCTTCAACTGACCAAAATGATTGGGCACCGATTGTGGAAGATGTATGGTCAGAAGAATCTGAATGGACTGCGATCGAATTTGATTCTACGAATGGAAGATATGTGAAACTGGTTTTGAAAGAAAGCAATCAAAGCAATAAAGCAAGCATCTGGGAATTTGAAAGTTTCGGTGCAATTTCAAAAGACAATCCAAATCAAAATATTGTACCGGCTGCATTTGAGTTATCTCAAAATTATCCTAACCCTTTCAATCCAAGCACAAAAATAAGCTGGCAGTCTCCTGTAGGAAGTCATCAAACTTTAATAATATATGATGTACTGGGTAATGAAGTTGCAACACTTGTTGATGAGTATAAACCCGCGGGAAGTTATGAAGTGAACTTTGATACTAACAACCTGCCTGACGGCAGGCAAGCTTTAGCAAGCGGAATATATATTTACAGGCTTACATCGGACAATTATACTGAAACAAAAAAAATGATGCTCTTAAAATAAAGAGCATCAAAGTTTTATCGTTAAAAAGTAAATCTAATTACAGTTTGCTGCATACCTTTTAGAGTGTTCCCAAAGCCCGCCGTGATAAGATTTGATCTTCAAACAATGTCTATACTAAATATCTTCAGTCAGTTGGCAGGAAGAATGAGAAGTTTTTTTATTATGAGCATAAAAGATTTCTTGGGGCTGTCTCAAAAGACACAATTTGTCAGTCTGAGCCCTGCCTGTCCGGCAGACAGGTTGTCGAAGACTTACATTATAATGCTAAATCACACTTCGACAGGCTCAGTTTGACAGTAATAATTACTTTTGAGACAGCCTCTCGAAATGACGCCGATAAGAAATATACCAATAGACCAATCAGTTTGGGGGATTTTAATCTTTCTTCTTTAAGCGGCTTTTAAACGGCTTTCAACCGAAATATGAGCGCAAGATAACCGAAAGATAACCGAGAACAACCGAGAAAGTACCGAGAAAATCCGATATGAATTGGACAGAATTATGATACCTGCGCTCAAACTGTAATATTTTATTACACTCGTTTTTTGCTTAAAATTCGAAAGAAATTATATTCATTTCCTAATTAAGTAACCTTTTTACAGTACTCTCAGTAATAATTACCTGTTTTTCTTACTCAAGGTTTAATAATATCGCTGTTTCAAAAGGATGCATTATATTTTTTCAGGCACTCAGTTTGATACAATTAGCACCAAATAATGATTTAGAAAAATTTTAACAATTAGTAATTACGAAGATGTTAAAAAGGGTATCTGCAAACTATATCGACAGGGGTAAAGTATGATGATAAAATTAAAATCCATCACCGGTATAATGATTCTAGTGTTAGCTTCAACCTTATCAGCCTCGGAGATCAATGGTAGATTTATCGCAACAAATAGCGATAGTTCAAAACTTGCGGTTCTTCTTCAGATTAATTCGAACACGGGAAACGAAGCTTTAGGAGGTGCAACAATTGTACTAGGTTTTGACACCTCTTCTATTAACTTAACAAGCAATCCAATTAAAAACACAGATTATATATTTCATAATTTCTGCGGCAACAATTATTCACCAGCAACTATAACCAGACCAATGAAAGGCAGGATTTGGGTAAATATCGATTTACCTTTTAATCAAAGCAACAGCGGAACTGTTATTTCCGATACCTCCGGCTGGACTGATGTAGTTACGATCTATTTTGATATTACTAACATTAATGGGATAGCTGATCTCTTTTGGCTTTCCAGCAGCCCATTTTGGGGAATCTATAAAGATGACAATTTAACATTAATGGAACCCAATCAATTTCAGAATATAAATTATTATTACGATATAACTGCACCTGAGT
>JACZKY010038571.1_pt1 | contig 12244 bp, 11 predicted proteins | sample 8237611 | NCBI WGS metagenome assembly JACZKY01 (sample SAMN16148055, study PRJNA663545) | marine sediment metagenome | biome: sediments and biomass from bioreactor inoculated with such sediments; feature: coastal sediments; material: methane- and iron-fed bioreactor; isolation source: Bothnian...
AATACAGTCAGACGCCGGCAATTTATTCAGTGTTTCTGAAATATCTTTTAAAAAACATTTATTATGATGAAATGGGTGACGATCTTTTTAATAGGTTTGTGTTTTTAGCAAATGTACCCTACAGAAGTTTGCTTCAAATACTTGAAAGACCGGATTCGGGGTGGTTTGATGATGTAAAAACAAGTAGGATAGAAACGCGTGATGAAATAATCAGAAAAAGTTTAGCGGATGCATTGACTTATCTTGAAAAAAAATTCGGGAAGGATTTGACATCCTGGCAATGGGGTAGAATGCATAAAGTAACTTTTAAACATGCATTCAGCGGTAATTTTTCTTTGCTCGATGAGTATATAAATATTGGTCCTTATGAAATTGGCGGTGATGGAACTACGATTGATAATACTGAATATCCATTTGCCGAAAGTATAGAAGAGTATTCAATGTTCCGGCACAATGAATTTGACAATGTACTCGGTCCATCAATGAGGTTTATTTATGATTTTGCTAATCCGGATGAATTTTATTTGATCCTTACAACCGGACAATCAGGAAATGTTATGAGCGATAACTACAAAGATCAAACCCAATTATGGCTTAGCGGCAGGTATATGAAAATTAGAACGGATGAAGAATCAATAAGAAAAAATAAAAATACACTAAAAATTTTTCGTGAATAATTTTATGAAAGTCATTTCGACCTACGGGAGAAATCTGAATTGTATCTTACTACAGATTTCTCACCAACTGAGTTTGGATTCGAAATGATAATTGTAAGATAAGTTCATCAAGTTTTCAGTAAGTATTATTATATTTGATTTGTATTCAAAAATTAATGAGAATGTATGAAGGTAATTGAGCACTTAGAGAAAGCTAAAAATCCGCTGATAAGTTTTGAACTGATTCCACCTAAAAGAGGCGGTGATATTAAAGGTTTATTATCCGTTCTTGATGATATTACAAAATATAATCCTCCGTTTATTGATATCACTTCACACGCCGCTGAAGTTATTTATGAAGAAACAGCAACCGGAATTAAGAAAAAAATCAAAAGGAAAAGACCGGGCACACTTGGAATTTGTGCACTTATCCAGAATAAATATAACATAGACGCTGTTCCGCACGTTTTAACAAAAGGATTTACCAGGGAAGAAACAGAAGACTTTTTAATTGAACTCAACTATTTACAAATTCAAAACGTACTTGCAATCCGTGGTGATGATTCAGGATACGAAAAACCAATTCCTGAAGGTAAAAGTAAAAATCCTTACGCATCCGATCTTGTTAAACAAATTATTAATATGAATCATGGAAAATATCTGGAAGATAGTTTACTCGATGCCCGTCCAACAGATTTTTGTGTAGGTGTCAGTGGTTATCCTGAAAAACATTTTGAAGCTCCGAATCTGAAGACAGATATAAAATTCGTAAAAGAAAAAGTTGATGCCGGAGCTGATTATGTAGTTACGCAGATGTTCTACGATAATAAATATTACTTTAAGTTTGTTGAACAATGTAAAGAGATGGGGATAAAAGCTCCAATAATACCAGGACTAAAAATATTAACTTCCAAAAGTCACCTTTCCGCAGTTCCTAAAAATTTCTACATCAGTATTCCGGATGCATTAGCCGACGAAGTTATGGCAGCAAAGTCAGAACACGTTCTTGATATTGGAGTTGAGTGGGCAGCAAAGCAGGTAGAAGAGTTATTAAATAATGATGTCAGAAGTGTTCATTTTTATATTATGCAAAACTCCAAACCAATTATAAAATTGATGGAAAGATTAAAGCTTTAATAATATGGTCGAAAAAATTTATAAAGGTAAAAAAATTAAATGGGGAATTGCCGGATGCGGAAGATTTGCTGAAAATTCTTTCTTGCCTGCGATAAGATTAACAAGAAAAAGTACGGTAGCCTCAGTTTACAGCAGAGATGGAAACAGGGCAAAATTTCTATCAGAAAAATTTGGTATCTCAAAAGCTTTTAACAATTATGATGAGTTTTTAAAATCTGATATCGATGCTGTTTTTGTTTCCAGTGCAAATGTGCACCATTATGAGCAAGTTATTAAGGCAGCAAAGGCAGGTAAAAATATTCTTTGTGAAAAACCGCTCGCATTAACATCAGCCCAGGCAGAAGAAATGGTGAAAGTGTGCAAAGATAATAATGTTTTGCTGGCTGTAAATTATGTGCATCGCTATCATCCATTGGTGATTAAGGCTAAAGAATTAATCATGGATCAGAAACTGGGCAAACTTGTCTCAATTGACGTGCATTTCAATATTGATTTTCCGCCAGATAATAATTTTAGATTTAAAAAAGATTTAAGCGGCGGCGGAGCTTTGCGTGATATCGGTACCCATATGATTGATCTGCTTAGATTTTTTGGAGGTGAAATAGAAAGCATTGATGGAGTTATGGGCAATTTGATTTATCAGAGCGAAGTAGATGATTTTGCATTGGCAACTGTTAAATTTGTAAAAAGCGGTTACGGAACTTTTAATGTTTCATTTAATAATAAAAAAGCTTTTAACAGGATTGAGATTTTATGTCACAAAGGTGCTTTAGCTATTGATAATCTTGTTGGCAGAAAATTGGCAGCGCCTAAACTAACAATTCTTCTGGAAGATGAAACAAGAAAAAGTTTTCGCAAGCGAGGCAATAAAATGTCGTTTGTAATAAAATCAGTTCAAAAATCATTTCTAAAAAATCAAAGTCCCCACGCTACCGGTGAAGATGGATTAATTAATCTTAAATTGATGGAATCGCTCGAAGAAAAATGTCTCAAAAGAAAAAGCTAGTTGCTATTTGCCATAAAGTTTACGCTAAAGGATTTGTTGCCGCGTATGATGGAAATATTTCTGCACGAACCGATGATAACACGATTTTAATTACCCGTTCCGGGATTTGTAAAGGAGATGTTACCGAAAAAGACATTGTTGAAATTGATCTTAATGGGAGAGTATTATCCCGAAAAATTAAAATCTCAACTGAGCATAAAATACATCTTCTGGCTTATCAAAAAAGAAAAGAAGTTAATGCTGTAGTTCATTGCCATCCAACTTATGCAACGGCTTTTGCATTGATTGGAAAGGGTTTGGATGAACATTATTTGCCTGAAGTATTTTTAACCCTTGGCAAAATTCCGCTTTGTAAATATGCAACACCATCAACTGATAAGGTGCCTGAAAGTCTGGAACCGTATATAAATTACTCCTGGGCAATGCTTCTTCAAAACCATGGTGCGATAACTTTAGGTAAAAACTTAGATGATGCTTATTTCAAAATGGAAAAACTTGAACATGCGGCTAAAATAATTCTATTGGCAAAATTAATAGGAAACCCGAGAGTGCTTTCAAAAAAAAACATTGTTGATATTCTTAAGATAGCCGAAAGTACTTACGGAATTATTCCTGACAAAAGAAATATTTAAAAGTAGCACAGACCTGCCTGACGGTAGGCAGGCTTCAGTCTGTGATTTGTATAAAATTATTGATTTGTAAACAGACTAAAGTCTGTTCTACGAAAGAAAATATTTAAATGAACAAAAAATTAAAAATACTATTACTACTCGGCGGCACTTCACCGGAAAGGGAAGTTTCCAAATCGACTGGAAAATCGGTTTACCAGGCATTACAGAATCTTGATTACGATATTATTGTAATGGATCCTGCGTACGGTATTAATCAGCCTTTTGAGGTAGAAGATTATTTTAACGAAAACGACTACGCTGAAATTTCGAATGAAAATTATCTGGATGCTATCAATCTGATTTCCTCAGAGCAAATAAACGTTGCTTTTCTTGCGTTGCACGGAAAATTCGGCGAGGACGGAACCATACAATCTTTGCTGGAATTAAAAGGGATTAAATATACCGGTTCAAAAGTGCTTTCCAGTGCACTGGCAATGGATAAAATAATGTCCAAAATTTTATTTGAAGAATACAATGTTCCGACTCCAAAATCATTTCATTTTAGAAAAGGCGATCACACTACCGCAGAAGTAAACATATTAATTGAGCAGCAATTTGGTTATCCGGCTGTTGTAAAACCAAATGATCAGGGTTCCACAGTTGGATTAACAATCTGTAAAAGTACCGCGCAGCTTGAACAGGCAGTTCATGATGCATTTGAATTTTCAGACAGAATTTTAGTTGAAGAATATATACCCGGAAGAGAATTGACTGTAGCTGTGATTGATAATGACGCTCTGCCGGTGCTGGAAATTAAACCAAAGCATGGTATCTATGATTATGAATGCAAGTATACTTCCGGAATGAGTGAGTACATTGTGCCTGCAGAAATTCCGGAAGAAGTTTCAGTATTAATGAAAGAAATTGCAGTGCAGGCATGCAATTCTTTACGTTGTGAAGTTTATGCCAGAGTTGATTTTCGTTTAAGCCCTGATAATAAAATTTATGCTCTGGAGGTAAATACATTACCCGGTATGACATCGCTTAGTTTAGTACCTAAAATGGCAAAAGCAAATGGAATATCTTTTGAAGAACTAATTGAAAAAATTATTAATCTTAGTTTGAAATGAAATTTTTAGAAAAGAAAAAGACACGATTTTATATCATTGCATCCGTTATCGTTATTGGAACATTATATCTTTTATTTAACAATTTTGGAGTAGTAAAATACGCCAAAGTTAAAAGTGATCTTGAAGATTTGAGTACCAGAATTACCCAGCTCGAGGAAGAGAACAGAAGATTAGAAGCAGAGATCGACTCACTTAAACGGAATGTGCCCGCAAAGATTGAAAAGATTGCACGTGAAAAATATAATATGATTAGACCTAATGAGAAAAAAATTGAATTTAAAGCAGAGGAATGATTTTTTGTGTCTTTGCGAACGAGTCCTCTGCCAAAGGCATCCCTTTGGGAGAGTGAAGCAATCTCTTTTGACTCGATAGATTGCTTCGGGTTAATGCCCTCGCAATTACTGAATGCAATATGAATAAAAAAATTAAAATCTCGTCCACACCGCTTGCCGAAAGAATCCGTCCTCAATCCATAAATGATTTTTTTGGCCAGCAGCATTTGCTTGATAAAGGTAAGCCAATCAGATTAATGATAGAGAACGATACTCCTTCATCTTTTATTTTATGGGGTCCACCGGGCACAGGCAAAACTACAATTGCACGAATTATTGCAAATCAAACTGAAGCTGAGTTTTTTCAGATTAATGCTGTCTCCAGCGGAGTAAAAGATATTCGTTCCGTTATTGAAATAGGAACCAACAATAAGACCCTTGGTAAAAGAACAATACTTTTTATAGATGAAATTCATCGTTTTAATAAGGCACAACAGGATGCACTTTTAAATTCGATTGAATCCGGTGTTCTGATTCTGATAGGTGCCACAACTGAAAATCCCTCGTTTGAAGTGATACCTGCTCTTCGATCACGGGCAAGAGTTTTTGTTCTTGAAGAGCTCACAAAGAATGATCTGGTTGCTATTCTAAAATCAGCAATTATAAAAGATGAATTTTTAAAACAAATAAATCTAAAATCTATTGATGAAGATTTCTTAATATATCTTTCAGGCGGTGATGCAAGAATAATGCTTACAATTCTTGAAGCAGCGGTTATCCAGGAAATTGATAAAGATGAAATTCTGTTGACAAAAGAAATTCTTGAAAATATTGTACAACGGAAAAATATTTTTTACGATAAAGGCGGTGAAGAACATTATAATATAATTTCAGCATTCATAAAAAGTGTTCGCGGAAGTGATCCGGATGCTGCATTGTACTGGATGGCAAGAATGCTGGAAGGCGGTGAAGATCCTTTATTTATTGCTAGAAGATTAATTATACTTGCTTCAGAAGATATTGGAAATGCCTCTCCAAATGCTCTGGTATTAGCTGAAGCCGCTTTTAGTGCCGTGGATAAAATTGGAATGCCTGAAGCAAGAATTATTCTTGCTCAATGTGTCACGTATCTTTCGTCATCACCCAAAAGTAATGCTTCTTATATGGGAATTGAAAACGCTTTAGCCGAAGTAAGAAATAATCCGTTAGCTCCTGTGCCGTTACATCTAAGAAATGCGCCTACCAAACTTATGAAAGATATTGGTTATCATAAAAACTACAAGTACGCTCACGATTTTGAAAATCATTTTGTAGAAGAAAATTATTTACCTGATAATTTAAAAACTAAACAATTTTATTTTCCAACTGAAATAGGACAGGAGAAAAGATTGAGAGATTGGCTTAAGTTTTTGTGGAAGACAAAAAAGAATTACAAATAACAAACTCAAATCAGCATAAACATTTTTCCGGGAAGTTGTTTTACCATCCCTTTAAATTCTAACGAAAGCAGATTTACTAAACAATCAGAAGTTGATTGATTGGTAAGTTCAGCAATCTTATCAATTTGTAATGGTTCATTTAACAAACAATTATAAATCTTTTCTTCAAAGATAGTAAGATCCTTTTGTGCTTTGGGAATATTTTTTCCGAGTACCGGTTTTAATTTAAGTTCAAGCTCTGTTAAAATATCTTCTGCATTTTTAATCAATTCTGCTTCACCTCGTTGGATAAGAAGGTTTGTTCCTTCAGATTGTTTTACTCCAAGATTTCCCGGTATTGCAAACACTTCTCTGTTTTGATCAAGAGCTAATCTTGCGGTCTGCATTGCCCCGCCGGTAATTGCGGTTTCTATTACCAGTGTACCCAATGTTAATCCTGAAATAATTCTATTTCTCTTGGGAAAATTTTCTGCATTTGGAATTGTACCAAGATTAAATTCAGAAATTATAACTCCCTTTTCACAAATTTCATTAAACAGCTTTTTATTCTCAGCAGGATAAATTACATCTAAACCTGAACCAATGACTGCAATAGTTCTTCCGTTTCTTTTTAATGCCGACGAATGCGCCACTGAATCAATACCGCGGGCTAAACCACTTACAATAGTTATATTCTGATCTGTTAAATCATTCACAATTTTTTCAGTTTGTATCTTTCCGTAATTAGTGGGCTGCCGGGTACCAACAACTGCAATCGAATATTTATCTCTTTCATCAAATTCACCAAGCACATAAAGAACCAAGGGAGGATCATATATTTTTTTTAAAAGCGGAGGATAATCTTCATCCCAAACAGTAATTATTCTGCCGTTTAGCTTTTCTAATGCCTTTAATTCTTTTTCAAGAAAATTTTGTATCGCTTCTTTTTGGGTGGAGACTTTACGAATTCTGGATGCGAGTTCTTTACTGATGCCTTCTGTTTCCGTTAACTCTAAAGCTGAAGCAGAAAGAATGTTTGATAATTTTTTAAATCTGGCAAGTAGATTTCTAATCTTGGCTGGTCCAATCCTCTCAACGGAAAGCAGTAAAAACAGATCGGTTAATTGTTCAAAATTTAGTTTGCCCAATTTTTAATTGTTGAATGATTAATATTATATACTAAAAACGTATAAGATTATCTGTTTGTCACTTCGACCGAAGCGAGAAATCTTACTATTTAGTTGTAGAAGATTTCTCACCAACTAAAGTCGGATTCGAAATGACATAAAATGATTTTCACAATCTGGAAAATAAATTTCAGAATAAAAAACTAATTTTCAGCTCTGACGGATTCTGTTTCCGGGACTGCTTTTTTACGATATAAAATAGAAGCAGGCATCACAACAACAAATCCAAGAAATAATAAAATTGGTGAAACGACCAGGGATGTTGAACTATCCCAGGTACCCAGACTCATAAAGTAAAAACCAAGAATAATTAATGCGATGCCTGCTGCAAATAAAATATAATTAGTTTTTTCCCAATAGATATTAAAAGGAGAAGGAAGAGATTTAGCACTTGTTTTTACATTTTTCTTTTTTGTCTTTACTGCCATAGCTGCTCCATATTTAAAATAAAAACCCGGTGAGGGGGGATTTCACCGGGCCTGACTCGTTCACTTCAAAGGGCAGGGGAGAACCCTTTGAAAGAGTCGATTGAAAAATAATTTGATAAATGTTATTTGTCAAGTATTATTTGATATTAATTATTTACTTATCTGGTATACTATTTTTCTGATAGTATCAAACTGTAAGTATGGATATTCAGCGCGTATTGCATCAATCGCGTCGCCGGCACTTAGTTTACCAGATCTTAACTGCTTAAATTTTTTCCTGATCTGATAATCTCTTACGGCTTTGTCATCTATTAAACCGTGTGAATCAAGTAGATCAAATATGTCATCACTTATCAATTCAGATAAAGGATTATCGATTTTTGCTTTTATTTCTCTCATCACGTGTTCCTCCTAATATGTTTATGTTTGCGGTTGTCTAGTAAAACGTATCAAATCGTATAATTAAATCTCCTTTATTTATGTGTATAGTAATTAAAACAAAAAACCGACCAGAGAAATTCCCTAAATCGGTACATTTGCAACTCTGGTTAATTTTCCAACAATTTAATATTTAGACGAACGAAAATTAAAACAGTAGCAAATCGGTTATATTTTTTTCCTTTGTTTATTACTGATGCAAATATTGACACAAAAAAGTAAAATGTCAAGTATTTTTTTAGCTGATAATACTTCAGAAAAATTTAACCTGTCATTCCGTGAAAACTGGAATCTATAGATTATTATGATCCTTCAAGATCAGTTATGATCATAAAATAATCAGTTTAATCAGTGTCCCAATTCTTAAAATTGAATTTGCTGATTACCATATCTTAAAAAGATGTTGTAAATTTGATAAGATTTAATTCAATGCATACAGATTAATAAGAAAAACATTAATGAAAACAGCACTTATAACAGGTATAACGGGACAGGACGGGGCATACTTAAGTAAGTATCTTTTAGAAAAAAAATATAAAGTAGTTGGAATAACCAGAAATCTGCAATCCGGTAATTTGAACGGTTTAAGTTTTCTTGGAGTTGAAAACGATGTTGAACTTGTTGAAGCAAACGTATTTGATCTTTCAAACATTATTCGTTTGCTGGAAAAATTTAAACCTGATGAATTTTATAATCTTGCCGCCCAAAGCTCTGTTGGATTATCATTCGAGCAGCCAATCGGAACACTTGAGTATAACATAATTTCTGTTGCAAATATCTTAGAAGCTATTCGCATTGTTGATAAGAAAATAAAAATCTATCAATCTTCCAGCAGCGAAATGTACGGCAATGTTGCACAAAGTAAGCTGCCTATTGATGAAGATTTTATAATTCATCCCGCGAGTCCGTACGCAATTTCTAAAGCTGCTGCACACTGGACCTGTGTAAACTACCGCGAAGCTTACAATTTATTTATCTCAAGTGGAATTTTATTTAATCACGAATCAGTTTTACGCCGACAAAATTTTGTTACAAAAAAAATTATTTCATCCGCAATAAAAATTAAAAACAAAAAACTTAATTCTCTTAAAGTCGGAAACACATCTATACAAAGAGATTGGGGTTATGCACCCGAGTACATAAAAGTAATGTGGAAAATGCTGAACGTACCCAAACCAAATGATTACATAATCTGCTCAGGGGAAGCACATACATTGCAGGAGTTTATTGAAAAAGTATTTACAAAACTTGGACTTGATCCTGAGAAGTTTGTAAAATTTGATAAAGCACTTTACCGTCCTGTTGAACTGGAAGTAATTTACGGAAATCCCAAAAGAGCAAAAACAGAACTGGACTGGAAGTACTCCTTATCATTTGATGAGCTTATTGACAAACTTATTGAAGACGAAATAAAATACCAGGAATGGTGGATGAGTAAGACAAATAAATAATCCCATTTGACTGATCTGCTTTAAATGTTAATTATATATTGCGCTAGGATACATAATATTTCTTGGGATTTTTCGAGATGGTAACTAATAGAATAAAAAATGTCAGTTGGTTTTAAAGTTTACCTTTACTTGGCAATCCTTGAAATGTAAGTTTAAGACGATTAGGTATAAGGAACAAAATATTTCAATTTTCTATCAGTTATTGTAAAAAATAATTTCTTTTTTTTGTTGACAAATGATCAAGAACAAAGTTTTTTATTTAAATATTTTTTCATTTTTTTTGATATTGTTTGCCTGCGTATGCGCGCAGACTACCCCGATGCCAACAACAACCCCTGGAACGAATTCAATAACATATAATAGTTCTGAACAAAAATTTTACTTCTATTATAACGGAATTCAAATTTACTCATACTTTGTTGGTAATGGATCAACTTGGGATAATTGTGGTGCGACCTTTAATGCGATAAAAGCTAAAGCTATAAATGGTAATTGGTTTTGGCCAAGTTATGTTGGTGGGTTAAAAGTAATCTTAGATAATCAGCATAAATTTCCTTGGGAATCAGGAGTTCAATTCGAAAGGCTTAATTATTATTTTACGAATGAGACAGTTACTTCAGAGTGGCGCATGAAACTAAATAATGATTTTATTGACTATGAATTAAAATTCCAGATAGTTAACCGTACATTGGTATTAAATATTGAAGTAAAAAATAATTCTACAAAAGCAACAGGTTTGCACTTTGACAGAAGTGAAAATTCAAATAAGAAAAGCATAGTACATATACCTTATTTAAATTTGTTAAATGTTTTATGTTCAGACAGCAGTTTTACATCCTTTTTCGTTGATTGGGAACAAACAAATTGTTCATCAATTTATCCGGTTGATCCTTCAGAGTATACCGTCCCAGATGATGTCTCCAAAAAATCAATCAGGTATTCACAACATATTAATTATTATCCAAAGACAAATGGATTAACTAATCAATTAAAGGAAACATTATATTTAACTGTTGCCGCTAGTCTGGATGAGGTATTACCAAATATTGTTGCCCCTTATGCACCTAGAAGAGAACAAGCTATTTCCAAAACTATTGTTTCATATGGACCACCGTATACATGGATGTTTAGCCCTCCGAAATGTAGTCAGTATAATTATGATTATTTTCAGGAAATCAAAAATCGAGGAGTAAATGATTTAGGAGTTATAATAAAAAATTATCAAAAATATGGATATGACAGCGGCTATCCTGAAATATTACCGGCTAATGACTGGGATAAAAATAATGACCCAAGAAGCCCAGAGTGTAGTAATTATTTACATCCATGCAAAAATACTAATAACAGTAAGAATCAGTTATTAATTGACGAAACAGATTTATTACATAACTTAGGATATACTTTTGCACTTCATGAAAATTATGTTGAGGTATATGAAAACGGAAGTAACTCATACTCTAAGGATGATATTTCAGTGAATAGTGAAGGACGCCCAGTGAGAGGTTGGGCTGAGGGGGGCTGCACTAAACAAGATACTTCCTATAAAATAAATACCGATAAAGCTAAAAATTATCTAGCAACCTGGAGTGAAAAGATTAGGAAATCTATTAATCCGGATTTTGGTTACTTAGATGTGTCCAGTGGAATAAATCCTTCTGAACTAGTTGATTACGATGTATCTGAGATTGATGCTGGTAAGTTTAAAAGAGTATTGACCAATGTAAGAAGTTTTGCCGATAGTTTAAGAACAAAATATCCTGGCCCAATACAGGGTGAAGGTCAAAATCATTTTCTGTACACGGGATACTTTGATGATTTGGAGGCACCTTTGTTTACAGGCAATTATTTTATATACGGCTACAAAGCACCCATGTTAGTTGACTTTGATCTCAGAAAATTACATTCTAAGTCTGCTTTTCACGGTGTAGGATATCAGTATTTATTTTTTGCACCCGATTTAGTTAAGAACCAGCTATTGAAAAGAGCTTTAACTTGGGATGAGATATTGACAAATACTGCAACAGAGATTGCGTTTGCACACGCAGGGATTTTAGCGAAGGCATATGTAGCAGAATTAACAATTGATCAAACCGTATTAGAGTATAACCATACCACACCTATTGCTGCTGCATTAATTAATGCAACACCTATAAGTATCCAATACGGATATGATACTTCCTCTACAAATTTACAAACTGCCTCGGAATATATAATAGCTCATCCGAATTATGCTGATATTACCAACCCAGAGTTTATGGGAAAAGTAAAAGTAATATATGATAATGGAATAATAGTATACGTGAATCGGCATCCTGATCAAACTTGGAATGTTACTGTTGGCAGCCCAGACAAATGGTTCAGTTATCACGCATTTGTAAATGGACAAGAACAACTATATGCAGGTCAATCAAATAATACTAGCTTTGTATTACCAGCAAAAAATGGTTGGGTAGTATATATTCCTGAATTTTGAACTTAAAAACTAATTTTGATGAATTAAAATACCGGGA
>JACZKY010089139.1_pt1 | contig 12224 bp, 11 predicted proteins | sample 8237611 | NCBI WGS metagenome assembly JACZKY01 (sample SAMN16148055, study PRJNA663545) | marine sediment metagenome | biome: sediments and biomass from bioreactor inoculated with such sediments; feature: coastal sediments; material: methane- and iron-fed bioreactor; isolation source: Bothnian...
CGCCCAACGCACCCGCCCGGTGTGCGAGTATCTGGCGCTGCAGCGCCGCTACCGCGGACTCGCAGCCGAAAGCGTCGCGGCCTTGCAGGCCGAGATCGACGACAACTGGCAGCGGCTGCTGGACCGGGTCGAGAATAGCGAACGAGACCTGCGGCGGGCCGCGGCGCTCGCCTGATTCCCCGGGCAGGCTCGCGTCCGAGCGCGGGGGGTGTAATCGATCCCCGCACCCGATGGGACGCGATGGCGCCGAAGTGGCAAGCAAACGCCCTCATATATTCACGCTACGACGATCGAGTGCGGTTACTTCCTCATTGAGGCCTCGACAGGTGCAGAGCAACTGACCGTATATCGCCCCTGCGTTCTTATGAAATCTTCTTTGCGCGGCGCAGCAACCTTGCTCGTAGCCAGTGATATAGCTCCCACCGAACCGCTGCTTTCGTAGGAGCCTGCGATCGCTTGAATGTAGTCCCCTACGCTGACTTTTAAATCATTTGGAACGCGCACCTTCCATATCGCCCACGAATCAACACCTGGCGAGCATTCGCTTATGACTATTCGGCCAGCGACTAGTTCCTCATTTCCTATTTCACTGTTTCGCGCTTCTTCGGCACTGGCAAAGTCATAGTCCCAATACCGCGTGGTGGAATAGACTTCAACTCGCATTTCACCTAACGAAGAAACGTCGCTGCACCTAAGAACCTTACCGGTCGTCTTGCCAGTAAAGAAATCTGCTTCGTTAGATCTGTATTTTCGTATATAGCGTCCATAGAATCGGCCAAATCTTTGCTCGGTTCCATCGGCCTCCTCGGCGACAATCTCCAAGATTTCGCCTCGTTCAACTTTCATGCCAATTGGTAATAGCGTGAAACCGAATCGTCGCTCGACAATTGCATCTTTGCCGTTGTCAATGTAGCAACCAGACTTTACCAATCTTCCCGATGTCACGTCCTGCCTACTAACGCCACGCTGCAGCGCGAGGGAAAGTCCGGGATAAGTCTGTAGTCCCTTTCTACTGTCAGGGATCCTCGTGACGACCGCGACAAAGGTGTCGCCGCGGGATGGCATCGATTCACAGGCCGACAGAAAAACAATTGCTATCAAGCTCATGGCAGAGAACGTCCGTCTTGTGTATGGCGTCATCTGTTTGCGGTCTCGCTGAAGTTGGTATCAGATTTGTCGCGGAGTCTTACAAGCGTCGAGCCTGAGTGCCAGACATCTGGCACGTAATTCCTATGGTTTTGCAGATATTCTTGACGGATTCCATGACTGCATCTCACGGCATCGCGTCGAGCGGCAGAGCGGTATCGTTCTTGAGTTCGCGCAGCACCACGGAACTGCGCACGTTCACCACCGCCGGCAGGCGGAACAGGTGCTGCTTGAGGAAGGTCTCGTAGGCCTGGATGTCGGTCACCACCACCTTGAGAATGTAGTCGGCCTCGCCGGTCGTGCTGTAGAGCTGGGTCACTTCCGGGCGCGCCGCCATCGCTGCCTCGAAGCGTTCCACCGCGGCCTCCTCGTGGCGCGCGAGCTGGACGTGGGCCAGCACGCAGGCGTCGAGCCCGAGCTCGCCGCGGTCGAGCAGCGCCGCGTAACCTTTGATCACTCCGCTCGCCTCCATGTCGCGAATCCGGCGCCAACACGGCGTGGGTGACAGGCCCACGAGCTCGGAAATCTCCTGGATCGGGCGGCGCGAATTGGTCTGGAGCAGGGCCAGGATACGGCGCGAGTAGATATCGAGCATGGGAAACTCCGAAAATGCTTATTGGAGAAAGAATGATCTCCAATCAAGGCATAAAGGGCTGCAAAAAGAAAGATTATCGCCCAAATCAGGAATATGCTGTCTTAAAGATACATCGAGGCTGCGCTTGATCGCGGCCCATCTGGAGACATTGAACATGGACATGCAGGTACTCGGCGCGCGCGCTGCCGGATTGCCCAATGGCGACTACCTGCTCGGTGATGAGCTCGACGCGACCTGCGGGCAGATCTACCTCACCGGAACCCAGGCAATCGCGCGGCTGTTGCTCGACCAGGCGCGCAGCGACGCGGCGCGCGGACTGAACACCGCCGGTTTTGCCAGCGGCTATCGCGGCTCGCCGCTGGGCGGTGTCGACCAGCAACTCTGGAGCGTCGCCGAGCGGCTGAAGGCACACCGCATTGAATTCCTGCCCGCGATCAACGAGGAACTCGCCGCTACCGCGGTGCTCGGCACTCAGCGTGTCGAAGGCGATCCCAAGCGCGAGGTCGATGCGGTGTTCGGGCTCTGGTATGGCAAGGGGCCGGGGGTCGACCGGGCCGGTGATGCCCTGCGTCACGGCAACGCCTATGGCAGTTCGGCTCACGGCGGCGTCATCGCGGTGATCGGCGACGACCACGGCTGCGTGTCTTCTTCGATGTCGGCGCAAAGCGAGTTCAGCCTGATGGCCTGGGGGCTGCCGATCGTTAATCCGGCCACCGTTGCCGAGATGCTCTCGTTCGGCCGCTACGGCTGGGTGCTGTCGCGCTTCTCAGGCGCCTGGGTGGCGCTGAAGGCCATCACCGAGACCGTCGAGTCGGGCAGCACGGTCGATCTCGATGCATTGGACGGCGACTGGAGCGCGCCGCTCGATTTTGAGCCCCCGGCCGACGGGCTGCACATGCGCTGGCCCGACCTGCCGAGTCTGGCGATCGAGGCTCGGCTCGCCGCCAAGCTCGACGCCGCGCGCTACTTCTCTGCCCGGCGCAGCATCGACCGCAGCATCTGCGCGAGCCCCCAGGCAAGGGTTGGCATCGTCACCTGCGGCAAGGCTCACCTGGATTTGATGGAGGTCTTTCGCCGCCTCGGCATCAGCACCGCCGAGCTCGATGCGGCGGGCGTGCGGATCTACAAGGTCGGGCTCTCGTTCCCGCTGGAAATGGGGCGCATCGATGAGTTCGTCAGCGGCCTGCGCGAGGTGCTGGTGGTCGAGGAAAAGGGCCCGGTGGTCGAGGGCCAGATCAAGGAGCATCTCTACAACCGTGGCGCGGGGGGCGAGCGCCCCGGAGTCGGAGGCGAGCGTCCTCGAGCCAGAGGCGAGCGTCCATTAGTCATCGGCAAGACCAACGCCCAGGGGGCTCCGCTGATCTCGGGGCTCGGCGAGCTGCGGCCATCGCGCTTGCTCCCGATCGTCGCCGAGTGGCTGGCCCACCATGTTCCACAGCTCGATCGGCGCGAACTGGTGGTCGATTTCGTCGCCCCGCCGGTACTGTCCAACATCGCCGACGCGACGCGGCGGATGCCGTACTTCTGTCCGGGCTGCCCCCACAATACTTCCACCTGCCTGCCCGAGGGCTCGAGTGCGCACTCCGGCATCGGTTGCCACGTAATGGCGACCTGGATGGAGCGCTCCACCGAGGGCCTGCTCCAGATGGGCGGAGAGGGCGTGGACTGGGTCGCGCAGTCGCGCTTTACCAGCACGCCCCACATCTTCCAGAATCTCGGCGACGGCACCTACTATCACTCGGGCATGCTCGCGATCCGCCAGGCCACCGCCGCGCGCGCGACCATGACCTACAAGATCCTCTACAACGATGCGGTTGCGATGACCGGCGGGCAACCGATCGACGGGCCGCTCACCGTGGCGCAGGTGGCGCGCCAGGTCGAGGCCGAGGGCGTGACCAGGCTGGCGATCGTCAGCGATGACATCGGCAAGTACCGCGGCGGAGAGCATCGCTTCCCCCCGGACACCAGCTTCCACGATCGCCATGAACTCGACGCCGTCCAGCGCCAGTTGCGCGATATCCCCGGCGTCACCGTGCTGATCTACGACCAGACATGCGCGGCCCAGAAGCGCCGGCTGCGCAAGCGCGGCGCGCTCGCCGACCCCGCCCGGCGCTTGTTCATCCACCCGGAAATTTGCGAGGGCTGCGGCGATTGCGGGCGGGCTTCGAATTGCATCGCACTGCTGCCGCTCGAGACGCCGGCCGGGCGCAAGCGCCGGGTCGACCAGTGGGCGTGCAACAAGGACTACAGTTGCCTCGATGCCGAGTGCCCGAGCTTCGTCTCGGTGATCGGAGCGCAGCCGCGGCGCGCGATCGGTACCAAGGTCACGCCCGAGGAACTCGCTGCTGAGGTCGCAGCGCTGCCGTTGCCGACGTTTGATTTCGCCGACGCGCCCTGGGATCTGCTGATCGCCGGAGTCGGCGGCACCGGCGTGGTTACGCTGGGTGCGCTGGTAGCCATGGCCGCCCATCTCGACGGCCACAGCGCCTCGACGCTCGACTTTGCCGGCTTCGCCCAGAAGGGCGGGGCGGTGCTCACGTTCGTGCGGCTCGCGGCGCATGCTAGCCTGCTCAACCAGGCGCGCATCGATACCCAGCAGGCCGATGTGCTGCTGGCCTGCGACCTGGTGGTCGGCGCCAGCCAGGAGGCGCTGCAGGCGGTTCGCCATGAGCGCACCCGCATCCTTGCCAACCTTCACGAAGTGCCCAACAACAGCTTCGTGCGCAACCCGGACGCGACGCTGCACGCCACGGGCCTCCTCGAGAAGCTGCGTTTCGCCGCCGGTGATGGATTCATCGAGACCTTCGACGCCCAGTTGCTGGCGCAGCACTTCCTGGGCGACAACATGGGCGCCAACATGGTGGCGCTGGGATTCGCCTGGCAAAAGGGCTGTGTGCCGGTATCGCTGGCCGCGCTCGAGCGTTCGATCGAGCTCAACGATATCGAAGTGGCCATGAACCGTGCGGCGCTGGGCATCGGCCGGCTGGCCGCGGCGGCGCCCGAATTTGTGGCGGCGGCGCTCGCTCCGGCAATGGCCCCGGCCCAGACACTGGAAGAACTGGTGGCGGCGCAGTGCGATCGGCTGGTCGCCTACCAGGGACGGGCGCTGGCCGAACGCTATCGCGCCCGCGTCGAGCAGGTGCGCGGCGCCGAGGTGCGCGTCGCCGGAACCGCGCTCGACGACGGCGTCGCACTCGCCCACGACTTCCCGCTCACGCGCGCCTTTGCCACCCAGTACGCGCGTTTGCTCGCCGTCAAGGACGAGTACGAAGTGGCCCGGCTGCTGAGCGGCGACACCTTGCGCGCCGCGCTGCGTGCCGAGTTCGAGGGCGAACCGGGGGCCGACTACGAGCTGCGCTTCCACTTCTCGCTGCCGCCGCTGCCGGGGATGGGCGGCAAGCGCAGCCCCAAGCTCAACGTTGGCCAGTGGGCGTTGCCGCTGCTCTCCGGCGCGACGCGGCTGGGCCGGGTGCGGGGAACCTGGATCGATCCGCTGCGCTTCTCGGCGCGCCACCGCGCCCAGCGGCGTGTCGCCGACGACTACGCCGCGGCGATCATCGGCCGGCTCGACGCCCTGAGCCTCGAGGAACTGCCTGAAGTTGCGGCCATGGCCAGCGATGCGGCCAGAATTCGCGGTTTTGGCGCGGTCCGCGAGCGCAGCGTCGCCGCCCTGGGCGGCGCACAAGGACTTTCGGCCGCTGTATAATGCGGCGCTTGATTGGGCCGATAGCTCAGCTGGGAGAGCGCCGCGTTCGCAATGCGGAGGTCGGGAGTTCGATCCTCCTTCGGTCCACCATACACAAGGGCCCGGATATTCTCCGGGCCCTTTTTCCTGATCGCAATCCCCGTGTGGCACGGGGCGTGGTCCTCGCGGCTATTTGCCCGCGAGTGTCTCCTTCTCCATCAGGATGAAGGTGTTGTAGGCATTGCTTCGGTTGGCTGCGTTGAACGCCGGCAGGCGCTCGAAACGCGACCAATCCACGCGCCGGTACGCCTCCTCGAAACTGATCATCTCTTCGACCGCGCGGCCCATTTGCGCGCGCAGGTACTGGAGATAGTCACGTGTATTCTTCAGGTCGGTCGCCGCATCAGTCGAGGTCGGGCCGTGCCCGGGGACCAGTATTTTCGGGTCGCGGCTGATCAGGCGCTCGATCGAGGCGAGCCAGCCCTTGCTGTCGGCGTCGCCGACGAAAGGCACTCGCCCGGCGAACATCAGGTCGCCGGCGAACAGCACACCATCCTCCTCGACCAGCATCATCAGGTCTTCTGGCGTGTGTGCCGGCCCGACGGCGAAGATCCGGAACGTGAGCCCACCGAGCTTGAAATCGACGTCGCCGTCGAGGTAGCGATCGGGGGCAATCACACCGCTGCTCTCATTGACCCAGGGCGCCAGCGACTGTCGCCGCTCTTCGAGCCGGCGGGTAGGAGCGTCGGTAGCCAGGTAGTCGCGCACCAGCCGGTTAGCCCAGATCTCGGCTCCGGCCTCCTTGAACGCCTGCACGCCGTAGAAGTGGTCCGAGTGATAGTGACTGACGATTACCCGGCGCACCGGCTGGTCGGTGAGCTTGCGGATCTGCGCGAGCAGCTCGTTGCCCAGTGAAGGAGTACCAAGTGCGTCGAACACGACGACGCCGTCGTCGGTGATCACGAATCCCGCATTCGAGTTGAAGCCGTTGTTCGAGGTCGAGACCATGCCCGAACCACCCTGCACGAAATAGGTGTGGGCCGCGAGTTTGCGCGGCTCGACCTTGACGGTCAGCTGCTCGTATTCGCCGGGCTGCGCCAGCGCCAGCCCGGCCGCCAAACCGGCGGCGAGCACCAACAGTCCACTGCGCAAAAGGCTGCTCATCGCATGCTTCCTTCGACCCGAGGTCAGAGTTCGATATCGGCGAGGATCGCTTCTATGCCCGCCTTCGCGCAGGCTTCGTCGGCCTCCCCGCCGGGCGCACCGGAGACCCCGATCGCACCGACGAGCGCGCCTGAGGCCTCGATCGGCAACCCGCCGCCGGCCGCGATTACGCGCGGCAGTTGCCGGATGCCGCTCATCGGCTTGCCGGGCTGCGTCTCGACCGCCAGCGCCAATGTCGACTGCCGGAACGACGCCGAGGTCCAGGCTTTGTTGATCGCAGTGGACACGGTGTGCGCACCGCCGAAGCGATCGCGCAGGAAGACCTGCGCCACGCCCGCCCGGTCGACAACCGCCACTGCGACCGAATAGCCCTTTGCGCGACAGCTCTCGAGTGCCGCGCGGGCAGCCTTGTAAGCCACCTCGGGGGTCATCTGGCGCACGGCGACCAGTCCGTCGGCCGCCATGGCTTGCAGCGGCTGAGCCGCGATCAGCACAAGCGTTGCCGCTGCGAACATTTCCCTGAGCAGGTTCCGGTTGGTGTTCATGTTCACGCTCCTTTCAATGGCCAGATAGCCCGCGTTTCGTCAGGCGAGGCCGGGATTGTCCTTCACGCCGACCAGGCGCGGCAGGTTCAGCTTGCGCGGCGCGATCGTGCGCTTGGACTTCAGCCAGGTCTCGATCACATCCCAGACCGGTTCCCCCTTGGCACCTTCTGCCACCGGCGCCCAGCCGGCCACCTTGTAGGTCTTCTTCGCCTCGAGCGGCACGCCGTTCAGGCGCATGTCGGTGATCCGGTTGCCGGCCGACGCGCCGGGCGTGCAGGCGTAGGTGAGGCCGCCAACCCGAACCATGTCGCCACCCTGCTGATAGTACGGGTCGGGGTTGAACAAGTTGTCGCTGACATCCTCGAGCACGGTCTTGATGAATTCGCCCGTCATGTCGCTGACCGTGGTGTACGGGTAGGTGATAGCAGTCTGATCCATCAGGTTCTCCCGCGTTATTGACTGCCCTGCGAGCACCGAAGTGCCCCAGCGGAAGCCCGGCGAGAAGGCGATCTCCGCGCCCTTGACCTCCATCAGCGCGTCGAGGATCAGCTGGTCGAAACTGCCATTGAAGTTCCCGCGCCGGTACAGCAGCCCTTCGGTAACAGCCAGCGGCTCCTCGAGTTTGGCCTTGTATGGTGCGCGCACATTGTCAATGTAAGCCTGCATCTGCAGGTCTGCTGGCAGCACGTTGGCAAAGACCGGCAGCAGCCGGTAGCGATAGTCCGAAATCTTGCCGCCCTTGACGTCCAGGTCGAGCACCGCGAGGAACTTGCCGTTCGAACCGGCGTTGGTGACCAGCGTCTTGCCCCTGGAGTTGGCGACGATGACCGGTTGCGGCACGCCGTCGTGGGTGTGGCCACCGAGGATCGCGTCGATTCCGGTCACGCGGCTGGCCATCTTGAGGTCGACGTCCATGCCGTTGTGAGAGAGCACGACGACGACCTGCGCGCCCTTGGCGCGCGCCTCGTCGACAATCATCTGCATCCGCTCCTCCTGGATGCCGAAGCTCCACTCGGGAATAAGGTAGCGCGGGTTCGCGATCGGGGTGTACGGGAACGCCTGGCCGACGACCGCGACCGGCACGCCGTTGATCGAACGGATCTCGTAGGGCTTGAAAACCGGATCCTCGAAGTCGGTGGTCTTGACGTTCTGCGCCAGGAACTCGATCTTGCCCTTGAAATCCTTGGCGATGATTTCCTTGACGCGCTTGGCCCCCAGCGTGAACTCCCAGTGTGAGGTCATCATGTCGACGCCCAGCAACTTGCAGGCGTCGACCATGTCCTGGCCGTTGGTCCACAGCGCGGTGGCCGAACCCTGCCAGGTGTCCCCGCCGTCGAGCAGCAGGGCGCCGGGCCGCGACGCGCGCAGCCGCTTGACCAGCGTTGCCAGATGGGCGAAGCCGCCAACCTTGCCATAGGTGCGGGCTGCCTTCTCGAAGTCGAGATAGGTAAATGCGTGCGCCTGAGCCGAACCGGGTTCCACGCCATACGCCTTGAGCAGGTGTTCGCCGACCAGATGGGGAACCTTGCCCATCGAATCGGCGATGCCGATGTTGACGCTCGGTTCGCGAAAGTAGATCGGCGTGAGCTGCGCGTGGCAGTCGGTGAAATGCAGCAGGCTGACGTTGCCGAAGCGCGGGATGTCGTACATCGCTTCGCCGGCAGCGCCAGCACCTGCTCCGTGGGTCGCCCCGATGCCGGCACAGCCAGCTAGCGGCAGGCCGGCCGCCGAGGCACTGGCAAGAACCTGCAGGAATTCACGTCGATGCATAGCGCTCTCTCACCCGATGCAGGGCGCAACGGCCCTGGAAGTTTTGATGTGTGCATGCGCGCACGCACATGCGAAGCCAGAAAGAGACGGCCGTCCGGAAACGACCGTCCCGGCAACCGGCCCCGGCTGGCTTGCGCCCGGCCGGGGCCGCTGCCGCAAGCAACTACTGGTTTACTGGCGAGGCCGGGTCGAGCAGCAACGCCATCACATCCTTGAGCTGGCTCTCGGTCAGAATGTTGGCGCCGCCGTAACGGGGCATCTGCGAGCAGGCATTGAATGAATGCGAGTTCCAGACCTTGGCCCAGGTGTACTTCATGATCGGCTCGGAATCGCCGCGCAGCTTGCCGTAGTTCCACAGCGAGGGGCCGATGTTGCCGTACGAGATCTCTTTCTTGTCGAGCTGATGGCACGCATAGCAGTTTCCGCCGTTGACCGTCCTGGCATCGTCGGTGAATTGCATGCCCCGGCCATTTTGCGCGACCTTTTCGCCCTGTTTCCAGTCGCCCAGGTACTTGTTGTCGACCGGATACTTGACCGAGTCGAGAGCTGCCTTCTGGAGTTTTTCGCGCAGCGGCGTCGGCAGTTCGGACCGGGCGTACTCTGAACAGGAGCGCTGCAGTTCGCTCTGGTCAAGCCGGTCGAGCTTGGCGATGCTGCGCTCGGCGAAGGAATCCTTCAGGGTTGCGACAACTTCCTGGTCGGTGACGCTGACCAGAGCTGCGCAGCCCGCCAGCACCGTGGCGGCCGCTGCCAATACGAATATCTTCTTGTTGATCATCTCCGTCTCCCTTAGCGCTTGATAGCCGGCGAATCCATCGAGCCGCCTTTTGCATTGACGCCCAGGAATGTGATCAGGTCGATCGACGCCTGGGAACTGTACTTGAGCTCCGGGAAGCGCTGCTGACGGAAGCAGTCGTTCAGGCGCCATTGCATGGTGCGCAATGCGCCTTGCGAAACGCGATAGGCCGGCCACGTCGCGAACGCGCGCTTGGCTGGGCCTTCCTTGGTCAGGTTAGGCAGCTCCTGCAGGCGGATTCGCTGTCCGTCGACCGCGTGGCAGGTCGCGCAGGAAAAGTCGTAGGGCCCGCCACGGAAGTAGAACATCTTCTCGCCGCGCTGGAACGAAGCGATCTCCTTGGCGTGACGCTGCGGCACCTCGATGACCGCACCGCGGGATTCCTCGACCACATAGGCGCTGAGCGCCTCCAGGTCGGTGGCCGACTGGCCGCTGCCCGAGAACGGCTTCTTGATCAGGGCCTCGCGCGTGAATCCCTGCAAGGTCACCATGCAGTGGACCAGACGGGTTTCGAAGTCCATCACGGCATCGGTGTCTGCGAAGTAGCGGGGCAGCTGCGCGTAGGCACCTTTCAATACGCCCGGTCCCATGCCGATGTCACAGGCCTCGAGGTTTGCGTTCTTCGGCCCGCGCTTCTTCTTCCAGAGGTCTTCGCCCTTGGCCACTGTCAGTTCGGCTGGATTACCGTCCTGCAGCATTTCCCGGTATTTCTCGATCGCCTGAATCGTCGCGTCCTGGCTCTGTGCGAATGCGCTGCCATGAACCATCGCGCCGAGCGCCGCGACCAGCAAGGCGGTTCTAGCCGCCACTTGAATTTGCTTGAGTGTCATAGTGTCCTTCTCTGTCGCCTGCAATATTTGAGCGGTGACCGCCATTTGTCCCTTGAATCCCGCCGGGGCAGGCGAAGCCGCCCCGGTGAGCATGGTCATGGACGGAGGTATACGAAGCCCTCTTTGGCCTGAAGCCGGGCAATTTCGGCAACGCCCGACGGAACGATGGTCGCTTCCGGAATAACGCTGCTTTCATCAATCTTGCGCGAGTTCAGCGTATTGCGGCAAACCCGAAACTCAACATTGCGCTGCTTGAGCGTCTGAACCGTGACGTCGAACGGGTTGCCGTTCTTGTCCTTGGCGCCGTCGAGCAGGAAGTCGATCCCCTTGCCGTGGGCGACGACTACGATCTTCACGCTCGGGTCGGCATCCAGGTGATTGCGCGCGTTTCTCAGGGCCCCAACCGCCTGCTCGATCCCTTCATTGAGGTGATAGACCGCCTTAACCTCGCCCGCGGCACTCGCCATCGCGGTCCAGGCGGACAGGAATATGCCGAACAGTGAGAATAGAAATAGTTTTTTCAAGGTCTCCTCCATGGTGTTCTTGTTGGCAATCAGCAAAACAATGCCGCCCGAACGGCGGCGCTTGCGAAATTGCAGTTACTTGACCTCGGCCTCGTCGGTACGTTTATCGCCCTTGTTGTCGACCCAGGAAATCGTGACTTTGTCGCCGGGTTTGGCGCTCTTGATCTTGAACTGCAGGTACGGGTTCTTCGCGACTGCCGGGCCCCAGTAAGCGGTAAGTACCGCCTTGCCGTTGAGCGCTGCGGTGACCTGCGTGATGTGCCAGGCCGGGACCAGCTTGCCGCTTGAGTCCTTGCGCTGACCGGTTTCCATCTCATGCGCCATCAGCACGCGCACATCTGCCCCGCCATCCTTGGCGAGGGCACGGATTCGCATCGGATCTGCCATTTTTCTGCTCCAGGTATTCGTGTCGTTTGGTTCGGATCGGGAACGGGCGATGAATCAGCCGCCGCAGCCGCCCAGGGTGACCTTGATCTCTTTCTTGGCCATGTAGAACTTGCCGTCGGCCCGGACCAGCGCGTAGACGTCGGAGCTCTGCCCCATCTTTACGCGCATGTTCACCTCTGCCTCGGCACCCTCGAGGATGTCGTAGGCAGCGCTCAGCGCCGACGGATTCTTCTCGACCAGCAGCGCGATGAACTGGGTATTCGGGATCGCGCTCTTGACGCCGACCGGCACGACCGCGCCATTCTCGGCGATGTCGGGCGCGATGATCGACACATCGGCAGATTCAATCGGGGCAGTAGCGCCCAGGGCCTTCATCGCATCGGCCAGGCCCGTGGCCTGGAATGCCGTCGCGCTGAACTGCTGGGCCGCGGCCTCTGAAGCCGGCAGCATTCCGAGCGCAACCAGCGCGCCATACAGGCCCAATCCGCCGGCGGCCTGCAATGTCTGACGTCGGGACATATTCATTTGCTTGATCTCCTTCCGGACCTTTGGCCTTCGGAATGGCCAATGAGTTCCAATTCAGTGGTTTTTCAAAACGGCGCGACAGAATATTCAATCAATCGGAAATCGAAGAAATATCTGGCACACGACCAGGACTACATCTCAGGAAACAGCGCTCTTCTCCTATGGTTGGGCCAGGTCAGGCTCAGGCCAGACCAGCAGACGAAACAAGATTTCTACTGGGCTCCGCCCAGAATCCATTTGATAACCGACCGCAGGTC
>JACZKY010094874.1_pt1 | contig 12222 bp, 14 predicted proteins | sample 8237611 | NCBI WGS metagenome assembly JACZKY01 (sample SAMN16148055, study PRJNA663545) | marine sediment metagenome | biome: sediments and biomass from bioreactor inoculated with such sediments; feature: coastal sediments; material: methane- and iron-fed bioreactor; isolation source: Bothnian...
GGCCGATATCGACGAAGTCGCGGTAGCTGTCGTTGTCCGGCAGGTCGAGTTCGTCGGTCGCAAATTGCCGTATGCTCGCGGCCGTCGCCAGCCGGCCGCGCAGGGCCCGCGGCGTCGCGGGATCGGCGATCAGCTTTCCGACATCCCGGCGCGCCGCCATGATGTTCATGTGGCCCTTCAGGGACTCCGCATAGTACGAAACGGACGTGCAGCCGGTCAGGCCGGCCACCATGCCCATGACGGCGACCAATCGAAGATACGCACGTTTCATCCGCCCAGCCGCCACTTCCCCGAACGGCCTTCACGTTAGCGCAAGGAGGAGGAGGCGCAACCATGGCGGCCGTCCGATCGTGCCCCTTGCAGGAGAATGCCGGCGCCGCCGACAGGCCGGGTGGTGTTCCCCGACGCCGCGGCGATCGGAATGTTACCCCCACCCGCGACTTCGGCGCGACATCCCCACAGGAGGGAGGTAGGGATCTCCGTCCTCCCCTATCCGAATTGCCTTCCGCGCGCGGGATCGCTAGAAGCAGCGGCCATGACTGTGCGCATCGCCCTCTATGCCGGCTCGTTCGACCCGCTGACCAACGGTCATCTCGACGTCTTGAAGGCGTCGCTGGCGATTGCCGACACGATCTACGCCGCTATCGGCATACAGGCGGCGAAGAAGCCGCTGTTTTCCTTCGACGAGCGCGTCGCGCTTATCGAGGCGGTCACCGCGGCCGAATTCGGCGATGCGGGAAAACGCATCAAGGTAGTCGCCTTCGACGGGCTGGTCATCGATGCAGCGCGCCAGCACGGCGCCTCGATCATGATCCGCGGCCTGCGCGACGGCACCGACCTCGACTACGAGATGCAGATGGCCGGCATGAACGAGACCATGGCGCCGGAGTTGCAGACGGTGTTTCTGCCGGCCTCGCCGTCGGTGCGTACGATTACCGCCACACTCGTCAGGCAGATCGCGTCGATGGGCGGCGACGTGCGGCCCTTCGTGCCGGCGCCGGTGGCTGCCGCGCTGTCGGCGAAATTCTGATCCTCTATCGGGAGCATTTCATGAAATTCAAGGCATTGGCCGCCGCCATAGCACTCGGCGGCCTGTTCTTCCAGTCGCTGTCGGCAATCGCCGCGGAGCCTGAGAACACGATGGTGATCGAGTTGAAGAGCGGCAACGTGACCATCGCCCTCAGGCCGGACCTCGCGCCGAGGCATGTCGAGCAAATCAAGGCGCTGGTGCGCGAGGGCGCCTACGACAATGTCGCCTTCCACCGCGTCATCGGCGGGTTCATGGCGCAGACCGGCGACGTACAGTTCGGCGATATGGAACACGGCTTCGATCCCGACCGCGCCGGCATGGGCGGCTCGGACAGGCCCGACCTGCCGGCGGAATTTTCCGACGTTCCCTACGTGCGCGGTGTTGTCGGCATGGCGCGTGCCCAGGATCCCGATTCGGCGAACTCGCAGTTCTTCATCATGTTCGGCGCCGCGCCTTCGCTCAACGGCGACTATACGGTGGTGGGCGAGGTCGAGAGCGGCATGGAACATGTCGACACCATCAAGAAGGGCGACCCCAGCCAGAACGGCATGGTGAGCGACCCCGACCGGATGGTGAAGGTGCGCATCGCCGCCGACAAATGAGGGAGTAGTGAGTAGAGAGTAGTGAGTGGCAGTAATTAGAGATGGGAGCGGTCCAAGGACCGGTGTCCGCAAGGCGCCCCTACTCACTATTCGCCACTCACTAGTCACTTTTCGCTTCTCGCCAATACCAGCAAAACGAAAGGACCCGGGAAATGGCCGAGATAAAGGACCGCGAGAACGCGCTGATCATGGAGACCACCAAGGGCAGGGTGGTCATCGAACTCTTCCCCGACCTCGCCCCCGGCCATGTCGGCCGCATCAAGGAGCTCGCCCGCGAGGGCGCCTATGACGGCGTCGTCTTCCACCGCGTCATCGACGGCTTCATGGCGCAGACCGGCGACGTCAAGTTCGGCAAGTCGGGCGGCAAGGACTTCAACCCGGCACGCGCCGGCATGGGCGGCTCGGACAAGCCTGACCTGAAGGCCGAGTTCTCCAACATGAACCACGGCCGCGGCACCTGCTCGATGGCCCGCGCGCAGAACCCGAACTCGGCCAACTCGCAGTTCTTCATCTGCTTCGAGGACGCCGGCTTCCTGAACCGCCAGTACACGGTATGGGGCCAGGTGATCGAAGGCATGGAGAACGTCGACAAGATCAAGCGCGGCGAGCCGGTCAAGGATCCCGACAAGATCGTGTCGATGAAGGTTGCGGCCGACGTGACCGCCTAAGGCAGGACAAGGTGGCGGGGATCGTCTGGTCGCTGCTCGGCGTTCTCGCTGGGGCCTTCCTGGCGTTGCAGGCGCCGGTCAACGCGGAACTTTCGCGCGGCCTCGGCTTGCCGGTTGCCGCCGCTGCGATCTCGTTTCTGGCCGGGGCCGTCGTGCTTGCCGGCATCTCGGCGGCGATCGTCAGGGTCGAGGGGCTTTCCCTCGACTGGCGGGCGCCGGCGGCTGCCTGGGCGGCGGCTACGTCACCATCGCCACCATGCTGGTGCCGCGTGCCGGCGCCATGGCGACCATGGCCTTCATCGTCACCGGGCAACTGCTCGGCGGCATGGTGATCGACCGGCTGGGACTGCTCGGCGTCGCGGTCCGCGAGATTTCGGTGGGCCGCGCCGCGGGCGCCATGCTGCTCGTCGCCGGTGCGCTGATGATCCGGCTGTTCTGACCGGCATCGCCCGGCCGGCGCTTCTCTCCAGGCCGGATTGCCTGTAGGGTCTCTGCGACCGAAAGATGCGGCGAGGGGCTGAGGTGACAGATCGGCGCGACCAGGACGAGCAGGGCGGATTCGGGCGCCAGGGGGAAGGCGGCGGCGACGGTTTCGCCCGGCGCGGCAGTTGGATCGGCGGCGCCATCCTGATCTTCATCGGCGTCGTCTTCCTGTTGAAGAATTTCGGCTTTCCGTTCCCGCAGAACTGGTGGGCGGTATTCATCCTGATCCCGGCCGTCGCCGCCTTCGCCGGGGCGCGCAGGGTCTATGCCGGCAATGGCGGCGTCATCAACGCCGGCGTCATCGGCGGCGTCGCGGCCGGCTGCGTGCTGGTGCTGCTGTCGCTGCTGTTCCTGTTCGGCGTCGACGTCGGCAAGTTCTGGCCGCTGATCCTGATCGTCGTCGGCGTCGGCGTGCTCTCCGGCGCGATGGCCCCTGGCCGCAATTCGCGCCGCTGAGCTTTTCCTCGGCAGGCTAAGCCGCTAAACCGCCGCGCATGCGTGTCGACCTCTTCGACTTCGACCTGCCGGAAGACCGGATCGCGCTTCGTCCCGCGGAGCCGCGCGATGCTGCGCGCCTGCTCGTGGTGCGGCCGGGCGAAGGCCTCGAGGACCGTATCGTGCGCGACCTGCCCGACCTGCTCGAACCGGGCGACGTGGTGGTCTTCAACGACACGAAAGTGATCCCGGCGCAGCTTTCCGGAATGCGCCGGCGCGGCGACGCCGTCGCGCAGGTCGACGCCACGCTGCACATGCGCGTGGCTCCCGACCGCTGGCTGGCCTTCGTCAAACCAGGAAAGCGCGTCGCCGCGGGCGACCGCATCCGCTTCGGCCATTCCAACACCTCCTGCCTGCTCGGTGCGCTCGACGCCACCGTCGTGGAAAAGCGCGAGGCCGGCGAGGTGCTGCTCGCCTTCGACCTGTCGGGGCCGCTGCTCGACGAGGCGCTGCACGCCGTCGGCCATGTGCCGCTGCCGCCCTACATCGCCTCGAAGCGTGGCGACGACGAGCGCGACCGCAGCGACTACCAGACGATCTATGCCCGCGAGGAGGGCGCGGTGGCGGCGCCCACCGCCAGCCTGCACTTCACGCCCGAACTGATGGGTCGTCTCGATGAAAGGGGCATCGAGCGCCGCTTCGTCACGCTGCATGTCGGGGCGGGGACCTTCCTGCCGGTGAAAGCCGAGGACACGAAGGACCACAGGATGCACGCCGAGAAGGGCGAGGTGTCGGCCGAGACCGCCGCGGCGCTCAACGCCACGCGCCGCCGCGGCGGCCGCATCGTCGCCGTCGGTACGACCTCGCTGCGCATCCTGGAGAGTGCTGCGGCCGAGGATGGAACGGCGAAGCCGTGGTCCGGAGAGACGTCGATCTTCATCACGCCGGGCTATGCGTTCCGCGCCGTGGACGTGCTGATGACCAATTTCCACCTGCCGCGCTCGACCCTTTTCATGCTGGTCTCGGCGTTTTCGGGGCTGGAGACGATGCGCGCGGCCTATGACCACGCCATCGCAGACGGCTACAGGTTCTATTCCTACGGCGATGCCTGTCTGCTGTTCCGCGCGCCCTCATGAGAACAGCGACATGACGCAGAGCTTCCAATTCACAATGCTGGCCACTGACGGCGCCGCACGGCGCGGCGAGATCTCCATGCCGCGCGGGACGGTGCGCACGCCGGCCTTCATGCCGGTCGGTACCGGCGGGACGGTGAAGGCCATGTACATGGACCAGGTGCGCGAGGCGGGCGCCGATATCATCCTGGGCAACACCTACCACCTGATGCTGAGGCCGGGCGCCGAGCGCGTCGCCCGTCTCGGCGGCCTGCACGACTTCGCCCGCTGGCCGGGGCCGATCCTCACCGACAGCGGCGGCTTCCAGGTGATGTCGTTGTCGAAGCTGCGAAAAATCTCCGAGCAGGGGGTGAAGTTCCGCTCCCACATCGACGGCGCGCCTTACGAACTGTCGCCGGAACGCTCGATCGAGATCCAGGGCCTGCTCGACAGCGACATCCAGATGCAGCTCGACGAGTGCGTGGCGCTGCCGGCGAAGGAGCGCGAGATCGCCCGCGCCATGGAGATGTCGCTGCGCTGGGCCGAGCGCTGCAAGTCTGCCTTCGGCGACCAGCCCGGCAAGGCGATGTTCGGCATCGTCCAGGGCGGCGACGATGCGGTCTTGCGCGAACGGTCGGCGACGGCGCTGGCCGCGATGGAGCTGAAGGGATACGCGGTCGGCGGGCTTGCCGTCGGCGAGCCGCAGGCGGTGATGCTCGACATGCTCGACGTCGTCTGCCCGCTGCTGCCGGCAGAAAAGCCACGTTACCTGATGGGGGTCGGTACGCCCGACGACATCCTGAAATCGGTGGCGCGCGGCATCGACATGTTCGACTGCGTCATGCCGACCCGCGCCGGCCGCCACGGGCTCGCCTATACGCGCCGCGGCAAGGTGAACCTGCGAAACGCCCGCCACGCCGACGACCCGCGCCCGCTCGACGAGGAGAGCGGCTGCCCGGCGGCGCGCGACTATTCGCGCGCCTACCTGCATCATCTGGTGAGGTCCGGCGAGGCGCTCGGCGCCATGCTGCTCACCTGGAACAACGTCGCCTACTACGAGAGCCTGATGGCCGACATCCGCGACGCGATCTCGGCCGGCCGCTTCGCCGAACGAGCGGCGGAGATCGCGGAAAGCTGGGCGAGGGGGGATATTCCGGCGGCCTGAGGCAGGCCGAGGCGAAACTTGGACGCGTCCAGACACGTTGCTCGGCCGAAAACCCGCCCGCACCGGAGTAGAGCCATGGACATCCTCGCCACCTATCTCATCGCCCTCGTGATCTTCCTTGCGCTCGACGCCGTCTGGCTCGGGCTCGCCGTCCCGGCCTTCTATCGTCCGCGCATCGGGGCCTTGCTGCGCCCGGCCCCCAACTGGGCAGCGGCCGGCCTGTTCTATGCGCTGTATGCGGCCGGAATCGTCTATTTCGGCGTACGCAGCGGGATGTCGCCGGCGGGGCCGCAGGGCGCCCTCGTCGACGGCGCGCTCTACGGCTTCTTCACCTACCTGACCTACAACGCGACAAACCTTGCGGTGCTGCGCGACTACGACGCGGTCGTCGCCGTCGTCGACACGATCTGGGGCACGCTGCTTGGCGCCGGCGTTTCATTCGCGACCGTGCTGGCGATTGGATGGCTGTTCGCGCCCGCGGCAGGGTGACGGCTCAGGTGCTCAGCGCGTTGGAGGCGCGCAGGCTGCAGCCGGTGATGAGGAAGCGGCCGTCAGGCTGGCGCTCCAGCGTGTAGAGCGCCTCGTACTCCTTGCCGTCGGGCCCGACGACGAAGACCTGCTGGGCGATCCTGCCGGCGCCCATCTCCTCGGACTTGCCGAACACATAACTCTGCGGCCGGCGCACCGGCGTGTAGCCGTTGGTCACCATGCCCATGAAGGCATCGACGGTGGGAAACACCCGCTTGATGCCGGGCGCCGCGTAGGAGTAGGCGAGCGCCCCGTCATCGGCCTGGAACGCCTTCAACTGGCTGTCGATTACCGACTGCGCCACCTTCACCTCGGCGTCGCCGGCGTTTCCCGCGGCGGTCAGCGCGAGCACGAACAGGGCGGCGGAAATCAGTCTCGTGCGCATCGGTGTCTCTCCCCAAGACGAGTGCGACGCCAGTTGCCGGGGCGCCATCCTAACATACGGACGGGAGGCGGCGCGGGTTTCACGAGCAGCGCTCCCCCCGAATGGCGGGATTCGCCGAACGACCGGCCGTCGGGTGGGGGACGTCATCCGCGGGGTGCCATTCCATGCGGCAAAGCCTGCCTCCGCCCCGCCGTCGGCTGCCTGTTTCCTGTGCAGTGGCGGCGCATGGCCGCGGCTCGGGGGCGGCATTGCTGAATACGCTTGCTTTTTGCCTGTCGGGAGCCTTGAAATGACGGTGCAGGGGAGTTCGCGCTTGGTTGCGTTCGACGAAATGAAGCCGGCCGAGGCCGGACTGAGAAAACCGTATACGGCCTACGATCGCTGGTTGCAGGATCAGGATCCGGCCAGGCTCACCGAAAAGATGCAGGACGCCGAGCGCGTCTTCCGCAAGACGGGCATCACGTTCGCCGTCTACGGCGAAGCCGAAGCCGCGGAGCGCCTGATCCCCTTCGACATCGTGCCGCGCATCATTTCCGGTTCGGAGTGGCGCCGCCTGACGCAGGGGATCGAGCAGCGCGTCCAGGCGCTCAACGCCTTCCTCGACGACATCTACCACCGCCAGGAGATCCTCAAGGCGGGGCGCGTGCCGAAGGAGCTGATCGCCGGCAACGAAGCCTTCCTGCCGGAGATGATCGGGGTCAAGCCGCCGGCGGGAGTCTATACACACGTCATCGGCGTCGACATCGTACGCACCGGCGAGGACGAGTTCTACGTGCTCGAAGACAATGCGCGCACACCGTCCGGCGTCTCCTACATGCTGGAGAACCGCGAGACGATGATGCAGCTCTTCCCCGAGCTGTTCCAGCAGGTGAAGGTGAGGCCCGTCGAGAACTATCCGCAGCTGCTGCGCCAGTCGCTCGCTGCGACGCGGCCGCAAGGGGTGGGGCCGAACCCGACCATCGCCGTGCTGACGCCCGGCAGCTACAACTCGGCCTACTTCGAACACGCCTTCCTCGCCGACCAGATGGGCGTCGAGCTGGTCGAGGGCACGGACCTTCGCGTCGTCGACGGCCATGTCGCCATGCGCACGACAGAAGGCTACAAGCGCATCGACGTGCTCTACCGCCGCGTCGACGACGCCTTCCTTGACCCGTTGACCTTCCGCCCGGATTCGGCGCTCGGCGTTGCCGGCATCATGGACGTCTACCGGGCCGGCAACATCACCATCGCCAATGCGCCCGGCACCGGGATCGCGGACGACAAGGCGATCTATTCCTACATGCCGGAAATCACCGAGTTTTACACCGGCCGCAAGGCGATGCTGGAGAACATCCGCACCTGGCGCTGCTCGGAGCCGGACAGCCTCGCCTACGTGCTGGAGCACCTCGGCGACCTCGTCGTCAAGGAAGTGCACGGGTCGGGCGGCTACGGCATGCTGGTCGGCCCCGCGGCGTCGAAGAAGGAGCGCGAGGCGTTCGCGGCGAAGCTGAAGGCGAAGCCGTCCAACTACATCGCCCAGCCGACGCTGTCGCTGTCGACCTGCCCGATCCTCACCGAGAAGGGCCTGGCGCCGCGCCACGTCGACCTGAGACCGTTCGTGCTGGTCTCCGACCGCATCCAGATCGTGCCCGGCGGGCTCACCCGGGTGGCGCTGAAGGAAGGCTCGCTGGTGGTCAACTCGTCGCAGGGCGGGGGGACGAAAGATACGTGGGTGCTGGATGATTGAGGGAGCGGGTAGCGAATAGTGAGTAGTGAGTAGTGAGTAGTGAGTAAGGTGGGCAACGAGGAGGACAGAAGAGTTCCGGTTAGTTCCTATCGGGACCTTCTTGTCTGGAAGGCAGCCATGGATATCGCCGTAGATTGTTATGCCGCGACAAGAGCGTTTCCCGCCAGCGAAGCGTACGGGATGACCTCGCAGATTCGGCGGTCGGCCTCATCGATTGCTGCGAACATCGCCGAAGGATTCGGGCGCGAGAATCGTGGGTCTTTCATCCAGTTCCTGCGCGTCGCACAAGGCTCCCTGAAGGAGCTGGAAACCCATCTGATCCTCTCCGGCAGGGTAGGGCTTCTAAAGAGCAACGAGGTAGAGCGCCTTCTTGCCCGGACCGAGGAACTGGGAAAGATGCTGCGCGCGATGATCCGCAGCCTGCAGCGGAAAGCCCAGCAATGACCCGCGCGACATTGCACCCCGATCTCTGCTCACTACTCACTATTCGCTACTCGCTCTCCGCTCCACGTCTATCGTTCAAGGCTCATCGCTAATGCTCCTCGGCCGCACCGCCAATGGCCTCTACTGGATGAACCGCTACATCGAGCGCGCCGAGAACATGGCGCGGCTGGTCGACGCCGGTTTGCGCATGGCACTGACGCGCTCGCAGAACGCCGCCGAGGAGTGGACCTCCGTCGTAGTCAGCGCCGGCGTCGACATCGCCTTCGCCAACAAGCACGACGAGTACACGGCCGCGACCGTGTCCGATTTCCTCATTCGCGATACGGCCAACCCGTCGAGCGCGATGTCATCCATGGAAACGGCTCGGATGAACGCCCGCATGGTGCGCACGGCGCTGACGCGAGAGACGTGGGAATCGATCAACGAAGCCTGGATGTCGATGAAGCGCACGCTGGAGAAGCCGATCGATGCGCGCGACCTGCCGGCCGTGCTCGACATGATCAAGCGCGAGACCGCGCTGATCCGCGGCGCCTTCTACGGAACGATGCTGAGGAACGAGATCTTCGACTTCGCCCAGATCGGCACCTACGTTGAGCGCGCCGACAACACGGCGCGCATACTCGACGTGAAATATTACGTGCTGCTGCCGTCGATCTCGTGGGTCGGGTCGTCTCTCGACAATTACCAGTGGGAATCGATCCTGCGGTCGGTCGCCGCCCACCGCTCGTATCGCTGGGTCTACGATGCCGAATACAAGCCGACAAACATTGCCGACTACCTGATCCTCAACCCGCGCATGCCGCGGTCTCTGACATTCTGCTACCGCTTCATCGTCGAGCATCTCGGCTTCCGCGCCGCAGAATACGGCCAGCGACTCCCCTGCCACGACATGGCGGAGGAGATGCTGGCGCAGTTGCGGGCGGGCTCGATCAAGGACATCTTCGACACAGGGCTCCACGAATTCCTCGACGCCTTCATCGCCAGCAACAACCGGTTCGGCGAGCAGATCGCCAGAGACTACAGATTTTACTGAGCCGGGGATCGCATGCGCCTCAGGATCAAGCACAGAACCGAATACAGCTACGATGTCCCGATCCGCTACGCGCTGCAACGCCTGCGGCTGGTGCCGCTCGCCGGCCCGACGCAGAAAGTGCTGAACTGGGCGCTGGCGATCGAGGGCGCGCGCGAGGAACTGCGCTTCGTCGATCATTTCGGCAACGACACGCGCCTGCTCAGCGTCGAAGGCGATCCGCACGCGATCTCGATCGAGGCAAGCGGCGAGGTGCAGACGGTCGACAAGGCCGGCGTCGTCGGCCCGCATCGCGGCTTCGCGCCGCTATGGCTCTTCTGCGCAGAGACACCCCTGACAGAAGCGGGCGAGGGGATCGTCTCGCTTTCCGCCGAGATCGGCGCAGCGGGCGGCGACCTCGACAGGCTCCACCGGCTGATGGCGGCGATCGGCGAGCGGGTGTCCTACACTCCCGGTGCGACCCATCCGGGAACAGCGGCCGAAGCGGCACTCGCCCAAGGGGCGGGCGTGTGCCAGGACCACGCCCATGTCTTCCTTTCGGCGGCGCGGCGCATCGGATTCCCCGCACGTTACGTGAGCGGCTACCTGATGATGGAAGGGGTCGGCGAGCAGGCGGCCAGCCATGCCTGGGCGGAGGCCCATGTCGAAAATCTCGGCTGGGTCGCCTTCGATCCGGCCAACGGCATCTCGCCGGACGATCGCTATGTCCGCCTCGCCACCGGGCGCGACTATCGCGACGCCATGCCGGTCTCGGGCATTTTGTTGGGTCAGGCGGAAGAACAGCTTGCGGTTCGCATCACCGTGGAGCAGTAAACCTGCGCAAAGACGGGTGAATCAGAAGAACGGCAGCCTAGCGCCATGACCTATTGCGTCGGCCTGAAGATCGATCGCGGCCTCGTGTTCATGTCGGACACGCGCACCAATGCAGGGATCGATTCGATCTCGACCTTCCGCAAGATGCACATCTGGGAAGAGCCGGGCGAGCGCGTGGTCGTGTTGCTTTCCGCCGGCAACCTTGCGACGACGCAGGCGGTTATCAGCCTGCTCGACGAACGGTCGAAGGCGGTGTCGGAACGCTCGCCGACCCTTCTGGAGACGCCGTCCATGTACCAGACGGCGCGGCTCGTCGGAAACACGGTGCGCGAGGTCATCGCCAACTCCGCCCCGGAGGGGCAGAAGGCCGAAACCTATTTCAACGCGTCCTTCATCCTCGGCGGGCAGATCCGTGGCACCGAGCCGCGGCTGTTCATGATCTACCCGGAAGGCAACTTCATCGAGGCCGGCGATGACACGCCCTTCTTCCAGATTGGCGAGACGAAGTACGGCAAGCCGATTCTCATTCGGGCCTACGACCGCCAGATGACGTTCGCCGAAACGGTGAAGCTGCTGCTGGTGTCTTTCGATTCGACGCTGAAATCGAACCTGTCGGTCGGCCTGCCGCTCGACCTGATGTTTTATGAGAAGGACACGTTCAAGGTTGGCGTCAAGCGGCGCTTCACCCAGGACGACCCCTACTACCGGACGATTTCTGACGGCTGGTCGAATGCCCTCAAGTCCGCGTTTTCCAGCCTTCCGGAGTATCCGGAGGGGTGATCGGCATCCAACGCCCCCCTGGTTCGCGCGATTGCTGCTAAGTCTCTGCAGGAGCAGGCTTTTTCCCAAAGCAGGAGATTTTCATGGCCAACGACTTCCGCAGGTGGTCGCTGAAGGCGGCCGAATGGGGTGCCGACTATCGCGCCACGCTGCGCGACCGGCCTGTCAGGGCGCAGTCGCAACCCGGTGAAATCGCAGGCAAAATCGCGCCGTCGCCGCCCGAGCAGGCGGAGCCGATGGAGGCGATCTTCGCCGATTTCGAGGAGACGATCGTGCCGGGCATGACGCACTGGCAGCACCCGCGCTTCTTCGCCTACTTTCCGGCGAACGCCGCTCCCGTCTCGGTCGTTGCCGAATACCTCGTCAGCGCCATGGCCGCCCAGTGCATGCTCTGGCAGACTTCGCCGGCGGCGACGGAGCTGGAGACCGTCGTTCTCGACTGGCTCCGCCAGGCGCTCGGGCTAAGTGCCGGATTTTCCGGCGTTATCCAGGACTCTGCGTCGTCGGCGACGCTCGCCGCCGTGCTGGTCATGCGGGAACGCGCGCTCGACTGGCAGGGCAACAGCAAGGGCCTCGGCGCCTTCCCGGCGATCCGCGTCTATGCCTCCGACCAGGTCCACACCTCGGTCGACCGCGCCATCTGGGTCGCAGGAATCGGGTCCGAAAACCTCGTCCGCATCCCGACGAGCGGCCCGCTGCGCGCCATGGATACGGCAGCGCTCGAACGCGCCATCGAGGCCGACAGGGCCGCCGGGCTCGTTCCCGCCGGCATCGTCGCCTGCGTCGGCGGCACAAGCGTCGGCGCCACCGACGATATCGAGGCCGTGGCGGGCGTCGCTCGACGTCACGGGCTCTATCTCCACGCCGATGCCGCCTGGGCCGGATCGGCGATGATCTGCCCGGAATTCCGCCACTTCTGGAAGGGTATCGACCACGCCGATTCGATCGTGTTCAACCCGCACAAATGGCTCGGCGCCCAGTTCGACTGTTCCGTGCAGTTCGTCCGCGAGCCCGACAAGCT
>JACZKY010039298.1_pt1 | contig 12215 bp, 10 predicted proteins | sample 8237611 | NCBI WGS metagenome assembly JACZKY01 (sample SAMN16148055, study PRJNA663545) | marine sediment metagenome | biome: sediments and biomass from bioreactor inoculated with such sediments; feature: coastal sediments; material: methane- and iron-fed bioreactor; isolation source: Bothnian...
GTGAATAGGTAGTCGCCGCTGTCGAGCTTGGTCATCACGCCCGCCTCGTCGCGGTAGATCTGGTCACCGCTCTGCGGACTGTCGGATCGCGGCGTGACGTTGACGAAACCGATCGTCTCGGCGAGCACGGTACGGCCGGCAGTCGACGCGGTGAGCGTCAAGACCGTTCGGTCGCCGCTCAGCCGCGGCGTTCCGACGGAGACCATGTCGACCAGTACGCGGACCGGCGCATCCGACCAATCCAGCGAAACGGTTACCGGTCGGAACCCGCTGTCGCGCTCAAAGACCCGCCAGGTTCCGATCGTGTCGCCGGAGAAGTTGCTCAGCACGAAGGGATAGACGATCCCGACGGCTGACCCAGCGAGGAAGACGAGGAAGAAGAAGACGCGCATGGCCGAAATCCGGTTGCCGGCCGCAGGCTGGCGGGCGGGCTACGGCTACACCGAAGTGCCGTCGACCGGAAGGGGCACGCAAGGTACGCGGACATGCACTACCGATCAGGCTCCGTTCCGGCCCCATTTCGGCGCCGGCGGCGGTTCCGGGCGCCGGCGGAAACTCAACAGGAGGCCGATGCCTCCGACAACGAGGAGGATGAACCCGACAGGCTGTAGGCGCGGGTCGAGGTCGAGCGCGCCCGCGTTGACGGTCAGTTCGATTGCCGTGATCGCCGGATCGAGGCCGGGGGTGACCTCCAGCTCGATCGTGTGGCGGCCGTCTAGCCGCTGATCGACGACGATCATCTCGCGATAGACGGTGCCGCCGTCGGCCTCCCGCACGGGATCGTTGGGGAGGAGGAAGATCTCCTCGAAAGCGGCATCGCCCTTCTCGTCGCGCGCGGTCAGTGTGAAGACGGCATGGCCATCGCCGGCGCGTAGCGGTGCGTTCACGTGGACGGCGAGCGTGAAGAAGAACGGCGCTTCCGGCGGAGCCAGCATTACTTCCGCCTGTTTAAAACCCTCATCGACGGCAAAGAGCGTCAGGCGAGCGATCTCGTAGCCCGGCAGGCGTTCCACCGCCTTCGGAAGGCCGATACCCAGCAGCACGCCGACGGCGAGCATCAGGAGGAAGGCGATCCGCAGGACCCACTTCATGGCCGGCCATTCCGCGCGGCGCGGACGGGACGCCGGCGTTGCTGCGCCAGGCACCGCATGACTACGCCTTCCGCTCCCATCGACGGTCGCCGGTCTGCTGCCAGTAGGTAACGTCATGGCCGGCAGCACGCACCGACTTCCAGTGCCCGCGCGCGGCCTCGACCTGCTGGGCGTCGTGACCGTCGAAGACGAATACGACGCGCAAATACCCAGAAAGGTCCGGCGGCTCGGCGCCGTCGACGAGAAAGCGGATCTGGGCGGCGTTCGGGTTGTCCGTTTTCGTCGTCAGCAGAACGGGCTGCTCCGACGCAAACGGGTCGCGGTCGGTGCCGTGGGCGAGAAACGCATCGTCACGATAGACCCAAAGATGCGCGTCGAGTGCGTCGCGGCGCTCCTCGCCGCCGGTCTGCGCGACGACACGCCAGCCGCGCTGCAGGCTCTTCTCGAGCAGAGGCGGCAGCGCTTCCTCGAGCGTCGATTCGGTCAGGTGGTAGAACAGAACCTCCGTCACCGGCCTTCAGCCCTCGTAGTGGTCCCTGACGAGGCGATCGAGCAGGCGCACGCCGAAACCGGAGCCCCAGGACTGGTTGATCTCGCTCGACGGCGACCCCATCGCGGTTCCGGCGATGTCGAGGTGAGCCCAAGGCGTATCCTTGACGAAGCGCTTGAGGAACTGCGCTGCCGAGATGGCGCCGCCGTAGCGGCCGCCGATATTCTTCATGTCGGCGTTCTTCGAGTCGATGAGCTTGTCGTATTCGGGTCCAAGCGGCATGCGCCAGACCTTCTCCTGCGTAGCCTGGCCGGCGGCGAAGAGGCGGTCCGCGAGGACGTCGTCGTTGGCGAAGAGCCCGGCGTGATGCTGTCCCAGGGCCACCATGATCGCACCCGTCAGCGTCGCCAGGTTGATCATGAAGCGGGGGCTAAACTCCTCATTGCAGTACCACAGCGCATCACAGAGCACGAGCCGGCCTTCGGCGTCGGTGTTGAGCACCTCGATGGTCTGGCCGGACATCGAGGTTACGATGTCGCCCGGCCGCTGCGCGTTGCCATCGACGCTGTTTTCCACGCAGCCGATGATGCCGACGACATTGGCCTTCGCCTTTCGCGCGGCAAGCGCGTGCATCAGGCCGACGACCGCCGCAGCGCCGCCCATGTCGCCCTTCATGTCCTCCATACCGGAGGCCGGCTTCATCGAGTTGCCGCCGGTGTCAAATGTCACGCCTTTGCCAACGAAAGCGATCGGACGGTCACCCGCCACACCGCCGTTCCAGCGCATGACGATCAGCCGCGGCGGCCGCGGCGAACCCTGCGCGACGCCGAGCAGCGCGCCCATGCCGAGCTTCTTCATCTCCTTCTCGGTGAGTACGGAGACGTCCACGCCGAGCGACGACAATTCCTTCGCCTTCGCTGCGAATTCCACGGGTCCGAGGGCGTTGGCGGGCTCGTTGACGAGATCACGGGCGAGTATGACACCGTTGGCGACGGCTTCCGCCTCGGCGTACGCCTTTTTCGCCGCCGACGGATTGGCACAGAGGAAGGCGATCCGGGCCGGCTTCGACCCGTTGCGCTCCTCCCCCTCGCCCTTGCGGGTCCTGTACTTGTCGAAGGCGTAGGACCTGAGCAGCAGCCCGCCGGCGACGCCCGCGGCTTCCGCGCCTCCAATCGCGGTTCCCGGCAGATCGAGGACGACCGAGACGTCGGACGACTTGCGGAGCGCAGCGAAGATGGCGCCGCCGATGCGCATCCACGCGTGTTCGTCGAGTGAGGATTCCTTGCCCGTTCCGATCGCAACGAGGCGGTCAAGCCCGCCTCCTTCCGGTGTCAGCAGTTCGAGGCTCGTCCCGGACTTGCCGGTGAAATCGGCGACCTTGAAGGCCTTGTCGAAGACGCGCGCCGGATCGCAGGCCCTGGCGGCTTCGCCCAAACCCGTCTCCTCCGCAGAAAGCACGACGACGGTCCCCTTCCTGGGCGTCGCGATCTTCGCGAAGGAGATGATCGGTCTGGGGGGCATGGCAGTTCCTTTGGCGGGAGGGCAGTCGTTGATGGGCGCGACCATCGGCAGTTTCGCCCGCTTTTGCAAGGCCCGCGGAGGTTGCGGAAGGCCGAAGCGCCCGTCACTTCCGGAATAGCGATTGACGCCGGAGCCGCGACATGGGACGTGCGCCGAAAGCAACGAGGCAGGCATGGGCGACACGGTGAAAGGCGGACGGAAATCCGCGGTCGGGGCAGAGCTCGCACCCTTCTCCTCACCTGTGGCAGCGGCAAGCCTTGGTATCGCGCTCGTCCTTGCCCTTCTGATCTTCCACGGGTTCCCGGCGATAGACCGGGCAGTTAGCGGCCTCTTCTTCGTCGACGCGGCTTGCCCCGCCGGTCAGACGCATGGCGCGATCTGCGGTATCTTCCCGGCCGGCCATTCCGTGTTCCTCGGTACGGTTCGCCAGTTCCTGCAGCACCTGCCGGCGGCAATCGCCACGGGTCTCGGCGCCGCCTACGTCACCCGGCTGGCGATGGGCACCCCTGCCCGGGATCCGTCGATGACACCGCTAGCGACGGCACTCCTCGCCTATCTCCTGTCGGTGGGTCTTCTCGTCAACGGGCTGCTCAAACCGTTTTCGGGGCGGCCCCGTCCCCTTTATTCCGAACCTTTCGGTGGCGCCCTGCCCTTCGTGCCGGCGGGCGAGTTCACCAACTACTGTCCGTCGAACTGTTCCTTCGTCTCGGGAGAGGCCGCGGCGGCAGCGTGGCTGATCGGCGCGGTGGCGCTCCTGCCGCAACGGTATTCTTCGCTACGGCTGCCGGCCTTCCTCGCTGCCGTCGTCTATGCCGTCGCGACCAGCACGCTCAGAATCTCGTTCGGCGCCCACTATCTCTCGGACACTGTCGTCGCGGCCCTTGCAACCTTGACGATATTCGCCGTTCTGGCGGGGTTCGAGGTGCGACACAGGAAAACGCCGCGGCCCGGCGAGACCTTCGGACTTTCGGCGTAAGCCATTGTTAACCTTGTCTGTTCGCCGATTATTAGCCAATACCGTCGACGATCCGAACGGACGGCACGAAGTCTCGCGGGCGGAGACGGAGGGCGATGGCCGGTTGCGCTACCGGGATAGGGCGGATAGTTTTCGCATCCTGAGCACGCCGGGCAGCGCAGGCGATACGTTGGACAGTTCCCGCTGATGAAGATCGTCGAACGCTACATTCTGCGCCGAACTCTCTCCATTGCCGTCATCGCCCTTGTCTGGACGCTCGCGATCGTCTGGACGGTACAGGTCCTGGGACGAATCAACGTCGTTACCGACAGCGGTCAGTCGGCACTGACGTTCCTGCATCTCGCGACCCTCCTGATGTCGTCGGTCGTCCCCGTCATCCTGCCGTTCGCGGTGATGATCGCGGTCGCGCAGACACTGACCGTCATGAACAACGACTCGGAACTTGTGGTCATCAGCGCGGCCGGCACGCCGCGCAAGGCGACAATCCGGCCCATTCTGGTCGTCGCGATCGGGGCCTGCGTCCTGTCCTTCTTCGTGCAGAACGTCGTCGACCCACAGGCCAGGATCGGCGTCCGCACGCTGCTCGCCAAGGCCAGCGCCGACCTCCTGTCGTCCGTCGTCCAGGAAGGCAGTTTCCGAAAGATTCAGAACGGCCTGTTCGTACAAGTCGGTGAACGGCTGCCGGACGGGCGTCTCGGCCGGATCTTCGTCGCCGATTCACGACAGAAGAACGTCGACCTCGCCTACTACGCAAAGGAAGGAGTGGTGACCGACGCAAACGACCGCGGCCTGCTGGTGATGACCGACGGGGTCGTGCACCGGAGGACGCCTGCAGGCGAAGTCTCCGTCATCCGCTTCGCTTCCTACACGCTCGACCTCAGTGCATTCGCCTCGGCAAAAGCCTACCTCGTGATCGGCGCCGGTGACCGCGGAATATTCTACCTGGCCGATCCCGATCCGAACGATCCGATGTTCAAGTTCAACCCGCAAGAATTCCGGGCCTTCTTCCATATCAGGTTGGCAGAATGGATCTATCCGCTCGTCTTCGGTCTGCTTGCGATTGCCGTCGCGGGCGACGCGCGCTCGCACCGCGAGGCCAGAATCCCTCCGCTCGCGGCCGCACTGGCCATGGCCCTCGTGGTGCGCTGGCTCGGCTACTACGTCGGCAACCAGGCCGAATCGAAGGAGGTGTTCATCCCCTTCCTCTACGCAGTTCCGTTGGGCTCCATGTCGATCTCGATATGGTTCATCGCGACTAACCGGACACTTGAATTGCCCGTTCACTGGCTCGATCGGATCAACGCACTGGTCACGGCGGCCGCCGACCGGCTGACGGTACTCCGCCTCCGTCTGCTTGGCGCCTCGCGGATCGCAAGGGGCGCCGGCTAGCATGGGGTGGACCCTCTCCCGCTACTTCTTCTTTCGCTACCTCTCGATCACAGTCGGGTTGTTCGTTGCGATCGCAACGCTGGTGCTCATCATCAACTTCACCGAACTCTCCTCGCGCACCGGCGACGTGCCCGGATTCACCGCATCCGCCGTACTTGTCATCTCCGCCATGCGGGTTCCCATGGTGATGCAGCAAGTCGTACCGTTCATCGCGCTGATCTCGGCGATGACGATGCTGGTCACGCTCAACCGCAAGTACGAACTCGTCGTGGTAAGGTCTGCCGGCGTATCGGCCTGGCAATTCCTCCGCCCTGCCGCGTTCGGCGCGCTGCTATTTGGCCTGTTCACGATCGGGATCATCAATCCGATCGCGGCGGTCGGGCTCGCCAACTCGGAGGCACTCGAGGCAGGATACCGCTCCGGCAAGTCGAACGAGATCGCCGCCGCTGGAGCGCCATGGATCAAGCAAACGACACAGGAGGGCGAGGCAATCATCGGCGCCCGCGCCGTGCTCGCCCAGGGCACCGAACTCGTCGACGCATCGGTCTTCCGCTTTGACAGCGACGGCACGCTCGTCGAACGAATCGACGCGGCACGCGCCTTCCTTCGCGATGGCTTCTGGGAACTGCAGAAGGTCGAAAGGCGGCGGGAGGGCGGGCCGGCCGAGAAGATTAAAACCCTTGAAATCGCGACCAACCTGCGCCCCGAGTTCGTCGAGGAAAGGCTCGCGCGGCCCGAAGCGATCTCGCTGTTCGAACTGCCTCGCAAGATCGACGTCGCCCGCTCGTTCGGGCTAAAAGCCAACGCCTACGCGATGCAGTTCCACTCTCTCGTCGCGCTCCCGCCCCTTCTCGTCGCCATGACCCTTATCGCAGCTACGGTTTCGATGCGCTTTGCCCGCATGGGCCAATCCATAACGATGATTTTGGGTGGCGTCGTGGCCGGCTTTCTGCTTTATGTTGTGTCGGTTCTGGTCAAGGCATTCGGTACGGCGGGATTCGTGCCGGCACCGATCGCGGCCTGGCTGCCTGTCGTGGTGGCGACATTCTTTGGGGTGACGTATCTGCTTTACAAGGAGGACGGTTAGTGGCGGCCGCGCTAGCTGAGGGGGGCAAGTACGCCGGCATGGCGCGCCTATTGGGCGCGACGGCCATGGCGTGCCTGTTGTCGCTCGGCGCGGCGACAGTTCCTTCGGCCGCCCAGAGCCTCGATGCACTCGCCGAAGAGATCTCGCGCAACGCCCAGATGCTGATCGAGGCCGACACCCTCGTCTACGACAATGACAACCAGACCGTGACCGCCATCGGCGGCGTGCAGATCGAATATGACGGCAACCGCCTGGTCGCCCAGCGCGTGGCCTACCATCGGAAGAGCGGCCGTCTCGTCGCGAGCGGCAATGTCGAGATCGTCCAGAAGGACGGAACCAAGATCTTCGCCGACGAGATCGACGTCACCGACGACTTCCGCGATGGATTCGTCAACGCGCTGCGTGTGGAAACCGTCGACAAGACCTACTTCGCCGCGGAGAGCGCCGACCGCAAGGACGGCGTGCTGACGACCTTCAACAACGGCGTCTACACGGCCTGCGAGCCCTGCGAGGACCGCCCCGACAAGGCACCGATCTGGCGAATCAAGGCGCGCAAGATCATCTGGAACGGCAAGGCGAAGACAGTCCGCTTCGAGGACTCCCGTTTCGAGTTCTTCGGTTTTCCGATTGCCTACCTGCCGGCCTTCGAGGTTGCCGATCCTACGGTCAAGCGAAAGACCGGCTTCCTGATGCCGGGCATCAACTACAAATCGCAACTCGGCGTGGGCGTCACCGTCCCCTTCTATGTCGCGCTGGCACCGACCTACGACCTGACGCTTCAGGGGCGCTACTATACGAGACAGGGTTTCCTCGGCCAGGCCGAATGGCGGCAGCGTTTCAACAGCGGCCAGTACAACCTGAAGGTCGCCGGCATCCGCCAGAACAAGCCGGATGCCTTCGACGCAAACACCGTCGACAGCGGTACCAACATCGATCCGCGCCGCTTCCGCGGGATGATCGCATCGAAGGGCGATTTCACCATCAATCCGCGCTGGTCGTTCGGCTGGGACCTGATGGTCCAGTCGGACCGGAACTTCTCAAGAACCTACAACATCGATGGCTACTCGCAGCAGGTCCAGCATTCGCAGGTCTATCTGACCGGACTGAACGACCGGAACTACTTCGACCTCCGCGCCTACCGGTTTCAGGTCCAGGACAGCCCATTGGCGTCGACCCGCAATGCCGAACAGCCGTGGGTGCTGCCCACGCTCGACTACTCGTTCACACCCGACGAGCCTGTGGCCGGCGGCGAACTCAACATCGACTTCAATACGCGCACGATCTACCGTGACGAACTCGACGACCTGCCGACGCGGCCGGCCGTCCGCGGCGTTGCCGGCACCACCAGCCGCCTGACCGCGGAAGCCGAATGGAAGCGGTCCTTCGTCAGCGACGGCGGCCTCGTCATCACTCCGCTCCTTGCCTTCCAGGCCGATTCCACCTTCGTCAACCAGTCCACAGAATCGATCAACGCGATCAACGCCATGGCGGCGACGAACGGAGTCGGCGCAGACGTACGCTCCGCCTTCTACCGCTACATGGCGACCATCGGCCTCGACCTACGTTGGCCGGTGCTGTTCTCATCGTCCAGTTCGTCGCACATCCTCGAGCCCGTTGTGCAGGTCTTCGCGCGGCCCAACGAGCTCTATGCCGAAACGCTCGGCATTCCCAACGAAGACGCGCAGAGCTTCGTCTTCGACGCCACCACGCTCTTCGAGCGCGACAAGTTCTCCGGCTACGACCGCATCGAAGGCGGTACGCGCGCCAACATCGGCTTCCGCTACTCCGGCACCTTTGCCGGTGGCTGGACCGCCAACGCATTGTTTGGCCAGTCCTATCACCTGGCCGGCGTCAATTCTTTCGCCTCGCCCGATCTCGTCAATGCCGGCGCTTCCTCCGGCCTCGATACGGACACGTCGGATTTCGTCGGGCTGATCGGCCTTGCCGCTCCGAACGGCCTCTCCGGCTCGGTCAGCGCAAGGTTCGACGAGCAGACCTTCGAAGTGCGTCGCGCCGAGATAAAAGCCGGCTGGAACGGCCAGCCGGTATCGCTCTCGGCGAAGTACGCCTTCATCCAGGCGCAACCGCTCTACGGTTTCGCTACTGACCGGCACGAGGTCTCCCTGAGAGGCAGCGCCCGGCTTCACGAAAACTGGCGCGTCTTCGCCTCGGGAACCTACGACCTGCAGAACAGGATCCTCGCCCGGGATTCGTTCGGCTTCTCCTACGACGACGAGTGCTTCTCGTACGCCATGACCTATTCGGAGAAGCGCGACTACACGACGCGCGAGGCCTCACAGGCGGTCGGCTTCAACCTCTCGTTCCGGACCATCGGCGATTTCGGTACGCAATCCGGGTTATTCGACCAGAACTAGGGCATTTCGGGCGCGTCATCGTTTCGCCAAAGAGGGGCGTCAAGCAGCGTCCATCGTGACAGCGCGCCGCAACGGGAAACAAGAAACATGATCGCGACAAGGAAGCGCATTGCCGCTGCCGTGTTCACCCTCCTGATAGCTGCCGCCTCCTTGGGCGTTCTCCCGGTCGGTCCGGCCGCCGCCAGCGAGATCAGGTATGTCGTCAACGGCATCCCGGTGACGAGCTACGACATCGAACGCCGGGCCGCGTTCTTCAGGCTCCAGCGCCGCAGCGGCGGCGCCAAGCAGGCGGCGGAAGACCTCATCGAGCAGGCGTTGCGTTCGGCGGAAATGAAGCGCGCCCGAGTCAACATCACTGAGCGGCAGGTGGACGATGCGTACGCACGCTTCGCCGCCAGCAACAAGCTGAAGCCGGCACAGATGGACCAGATCCTCAGCCAGACCGGCGTGACGAAGGGCCACTTCAAGGAGTTCATCCGGGTGCAGATGGGCTGGAGCCAGTTGCTTCAGGCCAAGTACCGCCAGTCCGGCGCGCTCAGCGAGCAGGACGTGGTTCGCAAGATGCTGCAGAAGGGCGGCACCAAGCCGACGGCGACCGAATTCATGCTCCAGCAGGTGATCTTCGTCGTCCCGGCCGCAGAACGCAAGTCGACGCTCGCCAAGCGCAAGCGCGAAGCCGAGGCGATGCGCGCCCGCTTCGCCGGCTGCAACCAGACCCGCGAATTCGCGAAGGGCCTCATCGACGTCTCCGTCCGCGACCTCGGCCGCGTGCTGTCACCCGAACTCCCCCCGGAATGGGCGGATGCCATCAAGAGCACCAAGCCCGGATCGGCGACCATCGCGCGGGAGACCGATCGCGGCGTCGAGTTCATCGGCGTCTGCAGTTCGCGCGAGGTTTCAGACGACCGCGTGGCGCAGATGGTATTCCAGAGCGAAGCCGCGAAGGACTCCAACGAAGCGGACGAACTGTCAAAGAAGTATACCGAAGAACTGCGCAAGAAGGCGAAGATCACGCAGCGCTGACGCCGCCGTGCCGCACGCCGAAACTCCGCTTGCCCTGACGACGGGAGATCCTTCGGGGATAGGCCCCGAGATCGCGATGGCTGCATGGTTGCGTCGCGCGGAGTTGGGCGTGCCGCCCTTCTATCTCATTTCCGACCCGGATCTCGTACTAGCGCGGGCGAAACGTCTCGGCCTGCCGGTCGACATCGAGGCGACGACGCCTGATCGGGCCGTTTCGGCTTTCTCCAGAGTGCTGCCGGTGGTGCCGCTGGCAGCCCGCTTCGCCGACCGGCCCGGCGTCGCCGACACGGCAAATGCGGCGGGTATCGTGGAGGCGATCGAACGCGCGGTCGACCACGCGTTTTCGGGCATCGCCGCAGCGGTGGTGACGTGCCCGATCGCCAAGAAACCACTCTACGATGCCGGCTTCCGCTTTCCCGGCCACACCGAGTTTCTTGCCGACCTCGCCAGCCGGCGGCTAGGCCGGGAGGTCTTTCCGGTGATGATGCTCGCCGGGCCGGATCTGCGCGCCGTCCCGGTCACGATCCACGTGCCGCTGTCCCGGGTACCGGATCTTCTGACGACCGACCTCGTCGTACGGACGGGGGAGATCGTCGCAGCCGAACTCGCCGGTCGGTTCGGGCTTGCCGCGCCGCGCCTTGCCATCGCCGGCCTCAATCCTCACGCCGGCGAAGGCGGATCGATGGGGGACGAGGACGAGAGGATTGTGCGGCCGGCGGTCGAGCGGCTGCGCGGCCGCGGAGTCGATGCCGTCGGGCCCCTGCCTGCCGATACGATGTTCCATCCGCGCGCCCGGGCGACGTATGACGCGGCACTGTGCATGTACCACGACCAGGCGCTGATTCCGGCCAAGACGCTTGCCTTCGACGAGGCGGTCAACGTCACGCTCGGCCTGCCCTTCGTGCGCACGTCGCCCGACCACGGCACGGCCTTCGACATTGCCGGAAAAGGCGTGGCACGCCCGGACAGCCTGATCGCGGCGCTAAAGCTCGCGTCCGCCATGAGCGCCGGACGGCCGAAATGAGCGCCGACGGCCTACCGCCGCTGCGCGAGGTCATCCAGCGCTACGGTCTGGCGGCGAAAAAGGCGCTCGGCCAGAATTTACTGCTCGATCTCAACCTGACGGGAAAGATCGCCCGCGCCGCGGGGCCTCTCGAGGGAACGACCGTCATCGAGGTCGGGCCGGGGCCGGGCGGACTTACCCGGGCGCTGCTGATGCATGGTGCGGGCAAGGTCGTGGCGATCGAACGCGACGAGCGCTGCCTCGAGGCCCTCGCGGAGATCGCGGAGCGATATCCCGGGCGCCTTGAGGTCATTCCCGGCGACGCGCTGAAGACCGATTTCGTCGCGCTGGCGGCGGGCAAAAAGGTGAAAATCGTCGCCAACCTGCCCTACAACATCGGCACCGAACTCCTGGTGCGCTGGCTGACGACGCCGGAGTGGCCGCCCTTCTGGGTGTCGATGACGCTGATGTTCCAGCGCGAGGTGGCCGAGCGCATCGTGGCAGTTCCCGGCAGCCCGGCCTATGGCCGCCTCGGCGTCCTCTCCGGCTGGCGTGCCCAGGCCCGGATCGCCTTCGACGTGCCACCCCAGGCGTTCACGCCGCCACCTAAGGTCACCTCGTCGGTGGTCCACCTTGTCCCCCGGGCGGAGCCCCTCCCCGCCGAACTCAAGGCGTTGGAGCGCGTCACCGAAGCCGCCTTCGGCCAGCGCCGCAAGATGCTGCGCCAGAGTCTGAAGCCGCTCGGCGGCGAGGCACTTCTCGACCGCGCCGGCATCGACGGCACGCGCCGGGCGGAGACGCTGGCGGTCGAGGAGTTCGCGCGGCTGGCCCGCGCGATGTGAACCGCCTACTCCACCTTCTCGTCGAGCAGGCCCGAGACGAATTCGAACAAGCCGGGATTGCGATCCCGGCGCAGTCTTTCGGCGGCGACGATGGCCTTGACCTCAGCGAAGGCGCGATCGAGGTCGCGGTTGATGACGACGTAATCATACTCACGCCAGTGCTCGATCTCGTTGCGCGCGTTGCCGAGCCGCGTGGCGATGGTGGCGGCCGAATCTTCGGCGCGGCGCTGCAGCCGCGCCTTCAATTCCGACATCGACGGCGGCAGGATGAAGACGGAGACAATGTCGCCGCGGATCTTCTCACGCAATTGCTGCGCGCCCTGCCAGTCGATGTCGAAAAGCATGTCGCGGCCTTCGGCCATTGCCTGTTCGGCCGGCGCGCGCGGCGTTGCATAGAAATTTCCATGCACCTCGGCCC
>JACZKY010033477.1_pt1 | contig 12205 bp, 11 predicted proteins | sample 8237611 | NCBI WGS metagenome assembly JACZKY01 (sample SAMN16148055, study PRJNA663545) | marine sediment metagenome | biome: sediments and biomass from bioreactor inoculated with such sediments; feature: coastal sediments; material: methane- and iron-fed bioreactor; isolation source: Bothnian...
GTAATATAATAGTTGCGAGTAAAAACATTATTTAACCAAAAATTTGTTGTAAAACCTAAACAATAAATACTAAATAAACAATGAAAAGAAATATTTGATAATTGCTAAATTTTTATTATTTCATTCTATTAGATAAGAACAATCTGCATTCGATTCATATACTTATTAAATAAAAGAGCGATTACTGTGCCAAAAATCGATGTACTTTTCTACAAAATCACTTTTTATCGATTTTTGGACATCATCAACATAATTTTGAGATTTCATTCCAACTAATGTAGTAGTTACTTCGGGCACACTATTAATTAATAGTATAGCCTTCTGAGAAAGCGATAATTTTATCTGTTCACTATTGGCAAATTTATCTATTGTGGAATGAAATTTCTCATTTTCAAGATTCTTTTTCTTAGCCAAATCGCTGAAAATTGAATCCAGAAGAATGTTTGTTGTTACTGCATAATTTCTAAGAGCACGAACAACATTTTCATCATCAGTATAATATTTACCAATTTCGTTTATTGCAAAATTTGCACGTGGAATTAGATAAGTACTTTTTAACTCATTAAAATTTCCAGGGTTATCAAACTTACTATAATTAGATTTTAAGATTATTGAAATTGAAATACATTCTATAACATTTTTTTTCTCACTTGCACTTAGCCCAACGTAATTAATATATTTTTCAATAAGATTGGATTCCTGCTTTCTTAAATCCTCAATCAAGCTGAAAATTTCATCATCGTTTCTGTCTTCAGTTACCGGATAATCAGATAATCTTATTAATTTATTTTTACTGATCGCATTTAATGGACGATTAACGAGAACACCAAGATTATTTTCACCGGCAAGCTGTAAAAACGATTTTGTTTGAGTTTGTTGATTAAGATTATTCATTCCACCAGATTCAATAATGTTCATAGGAAATTGTACAACTGCAAAATGATTTTCCTTAGAAATCTCATTTGCGAATGCGATAACTTTTTCCAGTGAAGTGAAATTTTGTTTCGAATCTTTTTCAGCAAAGGTGTTTGATGAAATTCCGTAATAAGAAATTCTACCACGCTTAACTTCTACTTCCAGGTGGATAAATGCATCTTTAATTCTTCGATAGTATTCCCGCTCCCGTCTTTCGGGGTCAGAAATGATAGAGTAAGTTAAAAAGTATTCAGGATTGTGAAGCAGATAAACATCAATCTTTTCTAACTGTAATCTTTCAAGTGATAGTGTAATTTGATTTTCTAGAAAATCAGGACTGATACAATGCCACAAATCCTGAGTGCATTTTACAACATCTTTAAAAGCTTTACCGGATTGTTCTCTTTCCATTCCCAGTTTAAGATTTGATCCCTGCAAATATCCCCCTTTGGATACAACTATGATTTGATCTCTTTCAATTTGATTTTTAGAAATGAGATTATCTAAAACTTTACCAACAAGTATTTCACTTCCGCCATCAGAATAATTTGATGAAGTATCAATTATATTTATTCCGGATAGAATCGCTTTTTCCAATGCTTGTTTGTGCTGCGGAATTCCATCATCAATCCGATAACATCCAAAACCACAAATTGATGTTAGATAACCGGTTTTACCCAAAACCTTAGATTTAATATCTGGAAAATTAGAAATGTAGTTTATTGTGCCTTCTATTGATGCCATATTTTCTGGAATTTGAAAAATCAAAGCCCAAAACTAACAAAAAATGCAAAATTCACAAGTAAAACATTTGGTTAATACATCTATAATCAAATCTTTTCTTTAAAACTTTAATGCCATATATTTACACCTCAAAATTTTAGGATTATAAAATGGCAAAAGTTCAGAGTTTTGCAGATAAAGCAAAAGGGAAGAAAAAAGTTGAAGGCGTAACAGTTAAGGTTATTAAAAGTATGAAGACCGATGGTGGTGCGTATAAGTTCAACGAAAAATTTGTTAAACTTGCAGACATAAGCAAAGTAACAGATATAAAATAATTTTAGTTGTTTGATTTATAGTTAATCAAACAGTTCAGGATTTAAGGCTCCTTCTAAATGAAGGAGTTTTTCTTTTATAGCAAGTCCGCCGGCATAACCAACCAAACTTCCATCTGCACCAATTACACGATGACAGGGAATTATTATGGCAATCGGGTTTAAGCCGTTTGCTTTTCCTACAGCACGAATTGCTTTTACATCCCCAAGTTTTTCTGATAATGATTTATAACTGATAGTTTTTCCATAGGGAATTTTCTGTAATTCATTCCAGACTTTTTTCTGAAAGTCTGTTCCTTCAATATCAAGCGGCACATTAAATTTTTTACGGTTTCCGGCAAAGTATTCCTTGAGTTGATTAAACACCCCAAACAAGTATGGATCATCACTTCTCAATTTTGTATAACTTGATTTTTTATTAATATCGGATTTGGGATTTAGATATATTTTTTTTATTCCACTGGATGCAGCGAGAACGGCTATTTTAATTCCGGAAATTATTTCTTCAGAATAAAAATTTGTTTCAGACATGTCCTGTACTCAAGAAATAAAAAGGGCTGCCAACTAAAGCAGCCTTAGATAATTTGATTTAAAATACTTATGCAGGAATTACATTTATTGCCGGATTAACATCACGCTTTAATAAGCCTTCAATTGCGGTCAAGGTTCCGCTGATAGAACTTGGGCAGCTGCCGCATGCACCTTGATATCTTATTTTAACTGTGTAGCCTTCCAAACCTAAAACCTCTAAACCACCGCCATCTCCGGCTAAAGCTGGTCTTACTTTTTGATCAAGCAGATTGTTTATTTGTTTAAGTAACTCATTAGATTCTTCATCACTTACAACAATTTCTTTTTCCGCGGGGATTAAACTTTTATCAAAGTTTTTTAAAAAATTAATAAATGGTCGTTGTATTTGTCCCCAATTATTTTCTGCTGACTTTTCAATAGTTACGAATTTATCCATATAAAAAACTGAAACAACACCATCAATTTCAAAAATACCTTTTGCAAAAGGATCATTTTGTGCAGATAATTTATCAGCATATTGTCTTGTTTCTAAGTTTAATAATTTTTCATTTAAAATAAATTTTAATGCGTGTGGATTGGGAGTTAAATCAACATCTTCTACCATTAACATAATTGCACCTTTCTTAATTATACTTACACTAAAAATAAACTTTCATAATCTACTCTGCAAGTCATATCAGGCTTAAGAGACTTCTGAAAATTGAAAAATTCTGCCCTGTCATTCCGAATCTTGCCTGTCAGCAGACAGGTTTATTTCGGAATTTGTATGAACGATCCTGAAATGAATTCAGGATGACAAATTCAAGGTACTTTTTCAGAAGTCTCTTTAGTTGCAAAAATCGCATAGTTTTCTTTTTAGAATTGCAGTTAAAAGCTATTTTAGTGCACAAAATTTGAGAATTAAATGAAAAAAATATTAGTTGTATTTACCGGCGGCACTTTTTCGATGATGATAGATGAAAAAACCGGCGGAGCTGTTCCAAGATATTCCGGAGATGAATTACTTGGAATGATTCCCGAAGCAAAATCTTTGGCAGAAATTGAATGTTTTGATTTTGGGAAATATCCCGGTCCGCACGTTACACCAGAATTGATGCTGGATTTATCAAAAAAAATAAACGCAAAGTTAAAAACAGAAAAGTATGATGGTGTGGTTGTAACTCACGGAACGGACACACTTGAAGAAACTGCGTACTTTTTAGATTTAACAATCAAAACAGAAATACCAATTGTTGTAATCGGTGCAATGAAAAACAGTTCGGAACAGGATTGGGATGGACCAAGAAATCTTATTGATGCAATTCATATTTGTTTAAATGAAAATTCAAAAAATCTTGGTGTCCTTGTTTGTTTGAATGGGGAAATAAATGCCGCTAGTGAAGTAACAAAAATTTATTCCGATTCAGTTGAATCATTTAAAAGTTTGGATTTTGGTACGCTCGGATTTGTGCAAAACGGAAGAGTGATTTTTAATCGTTTACCGCGACATCTTGAAAGAATCCAAACAGAAAAGATTAATACTAATGTTGACTTGTTAACAGTTTATGCCGGAATGAATGAAAAATTTTTTAAATTTTCTGCTGACAGTACAGTTGATGGAATTGTTGTTGAGGCGCTAGGAGTTGGTAATGTTCCGCCGCCTGCTTTTGAAGGGATTAAATATGCTGTTGAAAAAGGAATTCCTGTGGTTCTTACTTCCCGATGCCCGGCAGGAGAAACGGATGATGTTTACAGTTATCCGGGCGCAGGCAAACATTTGCATAATCTTGGAGTAATTTTTTCAGATTATCTTAACGGACAAAAAGCAAGAATAAAACTGATGATAGTTCTTGGATTGACAAATAATTATGATGAAATCAAAAGATATTTTGAAAAATAATACCTTAAAATTCTTATTGGTATGAAATATTTCCCGCCAATTTTGGTCAGATTAATTTTGTCCTTTAATATTCTTGTGATTTAACTAATGTTAACAGGGCATGATATTTGCGATTTGTTAACAATAGATAAATCAGGAGACCATCATGAAAATGAATTTTGTTTTATTAGTTGCAGTTATTGCAGTACTGATTTTTACGTTCACAAAATCTCAACCAGATTTTAATGGAAATACACCCGGCTGCGGCGGATCCGGATGTCACACTTTACAATCAGGTATTGTTACTGCTGAAGTTTTAGATAATCTTCAGGTTAGGATTACGGTGGCGGGTGCTACAGGCAATGTTGCCGGTGAACTTGTTGATAACAACGGGACAGTAGTTGCAGTAAATAATAAAACTTCCAGCAATCCATTCACTCTTACTGCTCTCTCTGCAGGAACTTATACAGTTAATGCTGGTTTTAAAAATCCTTCCAGAGAATGGGGAACAACATCAGCGGTAATAAATGTAACGGGTATAGATGAAAGTTTAATTGATATCAGTCCGACAAATTTTAAACTTTACAATAATTATCCGAATCCGTTTAATCCATCGACCAAAATAAGATATGCAATTCCGCAAACAACATTTGCAGTTCTTAAGGTTTACTCGATAACGGGACAGGAAGTTGCTACTTTAATCAATGAAGAAAAAACTCCCGGAGTTTATGAAGTAAATTTTGATGCTGCCAAACTTTCAAGTGGAGTTTATATCTATAGATTACAAGCCGGCTCTTTTATAGATGTTAAAGAAATGGTTTTACTAAAGTAAGATTAATAATTTTTAAGATATTAATAGAGACAGCCAAACAACTGTCTCTATTTTTTTGCTAACTCTTCAATTTCAACTTTTACAACTTCTTCAATTCTCTTACCAAGGAACAGTTCCGCAACTTGTTTAAATGTAGTGGGAATGTCGCTTACATATAAATCTAAATTGCCGGGTACGGCAGAATTTGTTTCTAAACCAATTCTGTTTATCTCATTACGCACAACTTCTGCTGTAGCAATTCCGGAATCTATAAGCTTAATCTCTTTGCCAATTACTTCCTGAATTACATCGGCAAGCAGAGGGTAATGAGTACATCCAAGTACCAGTGTATCAATATCTTTTTCTCTCAAATCTTTAAGATATTCTTCCGCAATTTCGTAAGCTGCCCGATGATGCGTCCATCCTTCTTCAACAATAGGAACAAAAAGCGGACAAGCTTTTTCAAACACTTCTATTTCATTATCAATTTCTTTAATTGCGTTGGAATATGCATTGTTGTGAATTGTTGCACGAGTTCCAATTACACCTATTCTTCCATTCTTTGTTTCCTTGTACGCCATATCAGCACCCGGTAATATTACTCCGATTATAGGTACGTTAAATCTTTTTCTTAGTTCGGGAATTGCTATTGAAGAAGCAGTATTGCATGCCACAACTACGGCTTTAACATTTTTCTTAATCAAAAAATTTGTGTTCTGGATGGAATAATCGATAACTGTTGCATTGGATTTTGATCCATAAGGAACACGTGCAGTATCTCCAAAATATACTATACTTTCTTTTGGAAGAACAGATAACAACCTTTTAACCACAGTTAATCCGCCGATACCGGAATCAAAAACCCCGATAGACATTTCTTTTTCCATAAAATTCAAAATTGCACCTTAAAAATTTAATTATTAAGCTTGATAAAAATACAGAAGTTAAAAGAAACTCACAGAATAAATGATTAAATAATTCTTAACAATAAACCGTACAAACAATAATAAGGTAACTTATTTAACATTTACTTAAATTGAAGAAACACAATAATATTTTATGATAAAAATCAATTACCATTTTTTAATTTCTCTGATCATAATCACTCTTTTCTTCGCGGATATTAATTTATCTCAAACTCAAACGAAAAATAATAATGACAAAGTAATTGAATTAGACAAATGCGGATTTCCAATTGATGACTCAAATGAGATTCTATATTTATCGCCCGAATATATGGGTTATAGTTACGATAGTTTGTTGGCAGATCTTGAACTCTGGCGAATGAGTGAATATGTAAAGATTGACTCAATCGGACTAAGTGTGCAGGGAAGACCATTGTGGCAGCTTACAATCTCGGATGATCCGAACAACTTAGAAGGGAAGAGAACCATTCATATTCATGCAAGAACACATCCGCAGGAAACAGAAGGATTTTATGTTACAGATGAGATGATTAAAATTCTTTTATCTGAAAGTGAATTTGCTCAAACAGCCAGAGCAAATTGTGTGTTCTACATTATTCCAATGTTCAATCCGGATGGAGTAGTCTTGGGTTATCCAAGAAAAAATGCAAACAATGTTGATCTTGAAAGCAACTGGAATACATTTCCTCATCAGCCTGAAGTTGCTGCATTAAAAGCACAATTTACACAATTGATGGCATCACCAAATCCCATCGAGGTTATGTTGAATATGCACTCATCTTCATTATGTGCCAGATATTTTGTTTATCATCATGAAAACGGTACCTCATCAAACTATGCACAATTAGAGCAAGGTTTTATTAATGGAGTAAGAAGTTATTTTCCCGGCGGAATAGAACCGTATACATATTTTGTAAGCTGGGCATCCGGAACTGCTTTGCAGTATCCTGAAAGCTGGTTTTGGGTTAATCATGGCGAAAGTGTTATGGCACTAACTTATGAAGATATGTATCAGTGTTCTCAAACCGGAAAATTTGATTCAACTGCCAATGCAATTTTACACGGGGTAATGGATTACATGGGAATTAGTGTAGTTCCAGTTGAACTTTATTCATTTACAGCACAAGCTCATGATCAAAAAATAATTCTAAAATGGACTACCGCGACAGAACTAAACAATAACGGTTTCGAAATTCAGAGAAGGTTTGCTGAAAGTGATTTTGCCACCATCGGGTTTGTTAGAGGAAAAGGAACAACTACAAATAAAACAGAATATTCATACATCGATAAAGATTTGACTGATGGAAAATATTACTACAGACTAAAGCAAATTGATTTCAATGGTACTTATGAATACTCAAGTCTAATTGAAGTTGATGTAAGAAGTCTTGATAATTATACGCTTGAACAAAATTATCCAAATCCATTTAATCCATCTACAATCATTAGTTTTACAATCCCAAATGTCACCCTGAGCGCGTCATCCCTAGCGGAATCGAGGGACGAAGGGTCTCGAGTGCAACTTAGGGTTTATGATATTCTAGGTAATGAAGTTGTTACATTAGTTGATGAATATAAATCAGCAGGAATGTACAATGTAGAATTTACAATGCACAATTTAGCTTCAGGAATTTATTTCTATAAATTGCAGGCAGGAGATTATGTTGAGTCCAGGAAGATGGTGCTTTTAAAATAAATTCTGTGGTTATGTGTCTCTGCTTTAGAACTAAATACAATTTCACGCAAAGACGCTAAATTACAAAGTAATTTCAGAGTAAATTTTTCTAAATCTTACTCTCGCTCTTAATCTCAATCTTATTTATTTTTCCGCCAATAATTTCAATATCAAAATGCTCAAAACATTAGAAATAAAAGATTACGCACTTATCGATCATATTAATGTTGAGTTTGGCAAAGGACTTAATATTATTACCGGAGAAACCGGTGCAGGTAAATCTATATTAATTGATGCAATGAGTCTGCTGCTTGGTGAGCGAGCATCAACAGAGGTTATTCGCAAAGGCGCGCAAAAATCTTTTGTTGAAGGTATTTTTGATGTTGAGCTGAATAAAAAAGTAAAGTCTTTTTTAGAAGAAAATGAAATTGAATTCCAGCCTGAATTAATTATCCGCAGAGAAATTTCTCTTAAAGGATCAAACAGATGTTTTGTTAATGATTCCCCCGTTTCATTAAACATCATAAAAGAACTTGGCGATTTGCTGGTTGATTTACACGGGCAGCACGAACATCAATCTTTATTACGATCTGAGACTCATATAGAATTTCTTGATGAATTTGCAAATAGTAGGAAACTGCTTGAGGATTATAAAAATGTTTATAAAGAATTAAACAATACTCAAATCGAATTAAAGGAGCTTCGTTCAAGAGAACAATCAATTAAAGAAAAAAAGGAAATCTATAGTTTCCAGATAAAAGAAATCGATAATGTTAATACGGTTCCTGATGAAGATGAATCATTAACCAATGAATTAAATATTCTTGAAAACTCCGAAAAGATTCTTGAGTTAACAGATGATGTTTACGCAAAATTATATGATGGTGAACCTTCTGTAATTGATTTACTTGGGGAAACTAAACATAAATTAAGTCAGCTTGCTGGTATTGATAAATCATTTTTAGAATCGGAAGGCGAATGCGATTCTGCTTTGACAATTGTGAAAGAGCTTGCCAGTGCATTACGAGATTATAAATCCAGAATTGATGTTGATCCGAAAGCAATCGAAGAAAAACGGGAACGGTTAGGATCATTAAATCTGCTAAAGAAAAAATACGGCGGCTCAATTCAAAAAATAATCGATTACAGAGAAAAGATTTGGAAGGAGTTTGAACTTGCTGATAATTTTTCATCAGCTATAGAAAATCTTGAGAAAAAAATTAATAACTTAAGAAAAATTGCTGGTGAGGCTGCAGGGCAGCTTTCGATTATCCGAAAAAAATATGCAGCAAAAGTAGAAGCGGAAGCAAAGAAAGTTCTAGTATCAGTTGGGATTCCCGATGCAATTTTTAAAGTAAAAATTATACAGACGGAAGTCGAACAGAACTTCGATGATTATATCTTACTTAATAATAAAAAATATTTATTTAGTAATAATGGCTTTGATGAGGTTGAGTTTTATGTCAGTACAAATGCAGGCGAAGATCCCAAACCGCTTGTTAAAGTTGCATCGGGTGGTGAAGTATCACGAATAATGCTTTCATTAAAAACAATTCTTGCAAAATCAGATAAACTTCCGATATTAATTTTTGATGAAATAGATACCGGTGTTAGCGGCAGAATTGCACAGAAAGTTGGATTAGCATTAAAAGAACTGGCGGCTTATCATCAGATAATCTCAATTACACATCTTCCGCAAATAGCCGGATTAGCTGATGCCCATTACGCAGTTGAGAAAAAACAAATTTCTAATCGATCAATTAGTTCAATAAAAAAATTAACTGATAATGAACGTATTGATGAAGTTGCAAAACTTATTAGCGGTGAAGAGCTTAGTAAGGCAAGTATAGAAAGTGCAAAGCAGCTTATACTTAATAAAAATTAATCGGTTTTGATCCGCAAAATAATTTTAGGAAATTGTAAAAGTAATTCAGTTGAGGAAATAAATATGAAAAATAAATTATCACTAACTCTGCTTGCATTAATCATGTTTTCATCTGGTTTGTATGCTCAAGTGGGAATAAAAGTAAATAGTCTTCCACCTTTTGAAGCATCTGAATATTTAAGACCACTTTCCACCTGGTTTGGAACTTATTTTAATTCCGGAACTTATTATGACGCAAGCGTACCTGAGTTATTTGGTTTTAAATTTAGTATAGTTGGTTCCTGGGCAATCATTCCGGAAAATCAAAAAACCTTTAAACCTAATCCGCAATTACCCGGAGTTGAAAATGTTGAACCTTCTGCAACTATTTTTGGAAATAAGGCAAGCTATTATTTAGCCAGCAATGGATTTTTTACCTATCCCACAGGCTTATCTTTAAATGCTGTTCCATTTGGGATATATCAGGTTGCCGGCAGTTTTTACAATACCGAGCTTATGTTAAGATTTTTTCCCAAATCAAAATTTGAGGATTCAAAAGTTGGTGTGTTTGGTTTTGGAATTAAGCATGACATAAGCAGTCATTTTCCATTACTTCCAATCGATGTTGCAGTACAAATCCTTTTTAATAAATTCGATTTTGAATTTGATGATGGTGATTTTGAAAATTATACTAAGTTAAAATCTAATAACTTTGCACTTAATGTTCATGCAAGTAAAACTTTTGCAGGAATGTTTATTGTTTACAGCGGTTTGCAGTACGAATCATCCAGTACGGATTTTGAATATTACTTTGAAGATCCAAATAATAACTATCCTGCTATTGGAAAAAGAATCCAAAGCATAAGCGTGGATGGCGATAATAATTTTAGATATACTCTTGGTGGTGCTTTAAAACTCGACTTCTTTGTTATAAATGCAGATGTTAATCTTACAAAATTTACTACGTTTACAACAGGACTTTCATTAGACTTTTAAAGGAATATGAAAATGAAAAATCTTTATAAAATATTTTTTACGATTATAATAATATTTACTTCCATTGCGTTTAGCGGTTGTGATCCTTTTGATGATGTTTATCTTACTCTTGCATTGGAATCTAATTTTAGTACTACAGGAGTTGGTACAAGTATCTCTTTAACAAATAACTTATGTCTGTCAGATTTTTCTGATTACGAGGATAATAGAGATAAACTTGAAGAGATAAGATATATTACATCAGCTTACATGACTTTAGATGCAACCCAGGATTTACGTGGTGATAATTTAACACTTAAACTATTTAAGGCTGATGGGACTACGTTATTATTTCAATTTGTAGTTCCGGTTTTTGTTGCAAATAATTATGTAAATAATCCGTTAAAAATTAATCTTACTCAACCAGAAATTAATAACTTAAATGCATATTTGGTAAATCCGCAAGAGGATAAATGTTTTGTTGCAACACTTGATGTTTCAAATGTTTCATCCTCCGGGATCATATATACATTAAACAGCAAGCTGGAATTTTTAACAGAGTTAAAAATTAAACCATAAATTTGTTATATAAACCAAATTAAAATGGCATCTTAAAAACGGATGCGTCTTTTGTATTAAGAACAGAAGTATTTTTTGAAAAACTGTGCATTATACATTCATATTCCTTTCTGTGACCACAAGTGTATTTATTGTGATTTTTATTCAATCATCACATCGGATAATATTTCATCATTTCTTAACGCGTTAAAAAAAGAGATTAAATATTTTTCAAATCTTTATTCAACAGATAGAATCTATACATCCGTTTTCTTTGGCGGTGGCACTCCTTCATTAATGGAGCCGGCATATCTTCAGGAAATACTTAAGTATATAAAAAAATATTTTAATATCGATGTTAACGCAGAAATCACTATGGAAACAAATCCAGGAACTGTTGATAAAACAAAATTAAAAAAGTTTAAAGACACCGGAATCAATCGTATTAGTATCGGCATTCAATCTTTTGATGAAGAAGAATTAAAATTCTTAACACGAATTCACGACAAACAAACTGCAATTGAAACTGTTTATAATGCAGCAGAGGTTGGATTTGAAAACATTAGTGTTGATTTAATCTTTAATCTCCCTGATCAGACAAGAGGGAAGTGGATTAATAATCTTAAAACTGCAATTCAGCTTCCCATAAAACATCTATCCGCCTACAGCTTAATTCTGGAACGAGGGACAATTCTGAATAAGCTTGTCCTCGATAAAAAAGTAACGATGCAGGATGATGATTACGACGCTGATCTTTATGAAACCACAATTGATTTTCTTGTTTCAAATGGTTTTTACCAATACGAAGTTTCTAATTTTACAAAACCCGGATTTGAATGCATCCACAACAATGCTTATTGGAGATATCGGGAATATCTAAGTTTCGGAACTTCCTCGCATTCGTTTATGGATGGAAAACGATGGTGGAATTTCTCAAGCCTAAAAAAATATATTTCTGAAATTGAATTGAATAATCATGCAATTATGAATTCTGAAATAATTTCTAAAGAGCAGATGCACGATGAATATGTTATGCT
>JACZKY010060490.1_pt1 | contig 12204 bp, 2 predicted proteins | sample 8237611 | NCBI WGS metagenome assembly JACZKY01 (sample SAMN16148055, study PRJNA663545) | marine sediment metagenome | biome: sediments and biomass from bioreactor inoculated with such sediments; feature: coastal sediments; material: methane- and iron-fed bioreactor; isolation source: Bothnian...
CAGGCGAAGGCCCGGTAAACGTCAACCTGTCTGATTTGCATCTGCGCTTTGAACAGGACACCATGCCAAGGCTCGGGTTCACCTTCAACCGCTCAGGCGATTATTCGGTTTACGGAGACATAGCGGTTGACCATATCTCTCCTGGCGGAAAGGTTGTCCGCGTTGGCATTGCGAATGGTATTGCAGTATACACTCCAAACACCAGGAGATCTTTTGAATTTAACCTCATGAACCTGCCGGAGGTTAACTACAGGCAGGGGAAGATTCTTGTCACATTCTCAGCACCGTCCGATGTGAGACCTGAAAAATATGCCGAGGCAGAACTGATTCTTTGATTGGATACAGGGTATAATATTTTTTTGATTTATAGATTGAAAAATACATGGAAAGAAATGGCATCACCATCAAGACTATCTTCCTGACCGCGGTCTTATTTCTTTCCCTGTTATCTGCATCAGCCCAGACAAGATATGCCGTTGCCGATGGCAACTGGAATTCCACATCGACATGGTCTGCATCTTCAGGAGGCGCCCCGGGAGCGTCTGTTCCCTCAGCAACAAGCAATGTCTTTATTGAGAACAATGTTGATGTTACCGTCACGGCAAATGCTACCTGTGCAAACATTACATTTTCCTATGCCTCCTCTTCGCTGACGGTGAATTCGTCAGTAGTGCTGACAGTAACCGGATCCGTTACACGCAACAATCTGGCCTCCAGCAGCTCTTCGAGCAATATTCTGGGTAGTGGCACATTGACATGCGCAAATATATATGTTGGTTCCAGCACCATCCCAACCGCAAACGCCATCAATACCCACACTATTAATTCATCCATTGCCAATCTTAATATTACCGGATCTTTAACAATCAGGAGCGAGAGAGGCAGCAATAATAACCGGCTTGGCAACGGAGTCTTTAATCTGGCAGCAGGTATTGTTACTGTTGGCGGATCTGTAGTCACCACCAATGAAAATGCGGTAAATACCGCAACCTTTTCAACGGCTTCCGGGGCCCAGTCGGGCACTCTCATTCTGACGGGAGCCACCCCTTTCAGCCTGTCAGGAACAGGCACAAATGTTATTACCCTGGATGGCACATCAGCGCAAGTAAACTATGCATACAGCGGAGCTCAGAATGTATTGGCAGTATCATACCATAACCTGACGATTAGCGGCGGTAACACAAAAACGATTCAGGGTAGCATCTCGGTATCCAGCATCTTAAGTCTTTTTAACGGACAGCTCAGCCTTGGTTCCGGAACCGGTAACCTTACCCTGGGTAGCTCTGCAACCATTACAACCCCGGCCTCCTTTGACAACTCTCACATGATCGTTTGTAACGGCAGCGGCAGTCTGATAAAGCAGGGAACCACAGCAGCGAGTTTTTCTGTCGTTTATCCTGTTGGAACCGGCAGCTACTACACTCCATTCGAAATCACCAACCTCACAGCCTCAGTAGCAGGAACGGGAAGTGTTACAGTCAGGGCAGTTGCCTCAACTGCCCCTGGCCCTCCGGCGGCCGCCAGCACTGACCTGACGAAATATTGGGAGGTGGCAGCTACTAATTTAAGCAGCATCAATGCAGATGTCAGGCTTACCTATAACAATCCGGGTGAGGTTGGCGCCGGAGGTGATCAGACAAAATATCTTCCCTTTCTATACACCGGAGGGGCATGGACTCAGCCCGGCACGTACAGTGCTGCTGGTATAAACCCGATGACCGCTGGCGGTATTTCAACGTTTGCAGGTCAGTGGACAGCGAGGGAGGAGCCGACCTTTACAACATACTACTCATACCAGTCGGGGGCCTGGAACTCTGCAAGCACATGGACCACCGATCCTTCCGGAACATTATCGGTAAGCCCTGATATTCCCGGCGCAACAGACAGGGTGGTAATACTCAATGCCCGCACTGTATCTGCCACATCTAACGGGGAAAATGTCCTTTCTGTCCAGATAAACGAGGGGGGTATACTTGACCTTGGTACCTTCACAACACAAAACTTCACTGTTGTCCGGGGAAAAGGGCTGGTACGACTGCAGAGCAGCCTCTTTCCCACAGGCGACTGGGGCAATTTTGTTGCTGCGGACGGTGGTACGGTGGAATATTACAATACTTCAAATTTTACATTCTCTCAGCTATCCTACAATAACCTGATAATAAACTTTTCATCCGCTGCCATAGTAGCAACGCTGACAGGTGATATGACCCTCAACGGGAACCTGATCATTACCAGCGGGAAGCTTCAGATTAATGATGGATCCTCTACCGGACGAAATATTACAGTTGCAGGCAATGTTGATGTCAGTGCCAGCGGGAATATTGGCATAGGCACGGGAAATGCCAATCATAGGTTGGTTTTACAGGGAGATTTTACAAATGAGGGCGTGGTAAGAATGACCAATCAGGCTACCCCCAGTTACACAACAACGCCGACCAATGGGAGATCGGATCTGGTTTTCAATAACCCAAATGCAGACCAGAACCTCATCTGTAACGGGCAGAGTGATTTTTACAGGATTGAGATAGACAAGGGGATTGACCAAACCTACATCCTGAATATTGACGCCAGTGATGATACCAATTTCAGATTATTCGGAAGATCCAACCTTCAGACAAGCCCGCCTGCCAGTCCGCCGCCTTCAATTGAAAACCCGAATGCACTAGGCCTTCTTGCCGGAACTGTTCGCCTGGGTCCTAATATCGTGCTGCCAAGCCTTTCTGGTGATGCAGTATATAACATAGACCTGGATGCTCAGTTATGGCTTGACGGGGCAAATGTCACTTTTTCCTCGGTAGCTTCGAACTCCTCCATTGTTGTTTATGGCAATCTCCGGGTTTCAAATCTGGCAACTCTCAATGCCAACGGCAACCAGGGAATAGTAATGCGTGACCAGAGTGCTTTAATAATAGAATCGGGCGTTGTCACCACCGACTGTATACGTACATCCTATATTTCCGGGGCACACAGGGGTGCGTTCATTATGTCGGGGGGCACCCTTATTATTGAAGGCAACACACTAAACATTGCCGGATTGAGTATTTATGCCTCATTCACGCTTCCCTACCCTGATAATGTTTTCAGGATGACAGGGGGTACCATCAACATTATTTCACCGACAACAATAACAGGCGGCTCCGGATCAAACTTCAGCCTCATTCTTGGCTCAAGCTCCAACAATTTTTATGTCACCGGCGGCACTATTAATATAACCGTGCCTACTGACCGAAATGCCTATATCAACACTACATCTCCCCTTTGGAACCTGAATTTTATAAGCGCCTCCGCAACATACAGGGGACAAATACAGGCCTATACAGGCAATGCCAGTCCTGCCATCCCTGCCATAGCCGCCCAGCCTATGATAATTTACAATGATCTGAACATTCAGAACACTGCAATATTTAACGCCAACGGCAGCAATGTTACAATCGGGCACAGTTTTGTCATAGATGCCGGCGCTGGATATGAATGCGGAGATAATACCACAACCTTTAACGGCCTGGCCGGACAACGGTTTACTAATGCAGGAACGGTAAATAACGGAACAGGGCTGTATAATCTTACTATTGCCGACAGTTCAAACACTGACATCTTCACTAACAATCTGATAATAAGAAGAGACCTGGTTATCAGTAATGGCAGTATCATCAATGATGTAGGTCATTCCATCTCTGTGGCGGGAAACATCACTAACTCAGGGAGCCACACCAGTCAGGCGAGCGGTGCAATCATTCTTAATGGAACAACAGCACAGACAATCGGAGGGTCAGGCCAGGGGGTCTTTGGCAATCTTTCTGTAAACAAGGCCTCCGGAACAACAACTCTTACCGCAAATCAATCAGTCACCGGAAACCTGAGACTGGCAAACGGTTTAATTGATATAGGCACGAACAACCTCTCGCTGGGATCTGCCAGCAATATATATGATGCCCTTACCGGCACAACGGCAAATTTTTCTGCCACAAAAATGATCCGGCTTGCCGGTAACAGCAGTGACGGGGGAGTCACTAAAACATACGGCAGCACAGCAGCTTTCCTCTTTCCGATAGGAACAGCCACCGACTACACGCCGGCCACGATTCAGTTTACTGCTGCCCCGGCACAATGGGGCTCTGTCACCGTAAGGCCGGTGGCACAGATTCACCCACTGGTGACCTCCTCCACAGCACTCACCTATTACTGGGCCGTTACCTCTTCGGGATTCTCCGGAGTGCAGGCGGGCTCTTTATCGCATGCGTACCAGTATGTCACTGCAGATATTGTAGGTACGGAAGCCAATTATGTTCCGGGCTCGTACAGGCCGTATACATGGACACTTATAAATGACAACTCCAAAGTTGTTGATGCATCAAACACAATACTTTTCGGTCCTGTTAATTATATAGATGGCGATTATACCGCCGGTGACATATTTGCATTTCAGAATATTAAGGTTTTCTTCAGCAGACAGGACGGCAACTGGAACGATCCGGCCACCTGGAGCTCCATTGGGGTAGGAGGGGCTATTGATGGTACCATTCCGGGAGCCGGGAATCCGGTCGTAATAGGCGACAATGCCAACAACCACACTATTACGGTTCCAGTTGGTTTTAATAATATCACTGTTGGCGGATTGCAGATAAGTGAGGGATCTACTCTTGACCTTCAGACCAGCATGGGGCATAACTTCGGTGCAATACCTGACACCAGGATAGCTGGAACCGGCAGGTTGCGTATTTCATCTTCAGGAGCATCGGCGGTGTTTCCCGGCGGTGACTTTGGAAATTTCCTTTCCAGGGGCGGAGGCACGGTTGAATATTACAGTACTTCATCAATGGGTGTGACTACTTTTACGCTTCCGGTATCTTATTTGTCTGGTACGGCCACTATTAGCCTGGCGGGATATAACAATCTTGTTACAGCCCCGGCCGCCGGGAAAAACATTATTCTGCCAAACATAAGCCTGGCTGTCTATGATGATCTTACCATTTCCGGGAGCGGGATTTCACAATTGAATGTCCTTGCTGCTACCAGGGTCGTCACCATTGACTCAAACCTGGTCATACAGACCGGGACGCTGCGTTACATGAACGGGAGCAATACAGCACAGGAAATGGTTGTCTCCGGGGATGTTATTATAAACAATGGCGCTGTATTCGACGTAAATACCACCGGAGTGACCACAAACCTTCTGACCATTTACGGAGATCTTACCAATGATGGCACTTTTGATATGAACACCGGGGCCACCCAGGTTTGTAATGTAACATTTGCCGGTAACATCAACAGGGAAATTAACGGCACCGGGGCCACCACGGACTTTAATATTATTGAGGTAAATAAGGGCGTTTCGCGAAATGCCATACTTGAGGTCAAGTCATCTGTTCTGACCCTGAATACAAACCTTCCGGCAGCGCTTACCCTGACCAACGGCACTTTCCGGCTTACGAGCCCCATTGTGCTTAATCTTACTGACGCAGGCAGTTTCACCATCCCCATGACCGGCTCCCTCTCAGCAAACGGAGGCACAATCAACATTGGCGGAGCGGGAGCAACAAATTCCACAGACCTGATTCTCGACGGGAGGCTCGAAATATTAGCCGGCGCTATCAATATAGGCACAGCAGGTAACATTTTAAACAATGATATTGAATATTCTTCAGGAGGAACACCTGAGATAATAGTCAGTGGCGGTGCTCTTTATGTAAACGGACAGATACGGAGGGTAACAACTATCAACACAGGTTCTCTCAGCTACACGCAGAACAATGATGCCAGTGTGGTAACCGTTGCAGGCATGAACCCCAATAACGCCCGCGCAGTATTTGAAATACTGAATAGGGGCAGCAAGTTTAATATGAGCGGTGGTACACTTAACATTACAGGCTCTTTCAATAATGCTGATTATTTTGATTTTTATCTTGTGCCGGATTCAAGTACGGTAACCGGTGGCAATATTATCTTCGGATCGTCTGTGACGCCTGTCAATACAGTATACAAAATGGCGACGTCAGCAGAACTCTACAACCTGGCCATAGATGCCACATCAGGCAGCAAAACTCTGGACCTGAAGATCTATCCCCTGATATTAAAAAATAATCTTATCATATACGGAAATACTGCTTTCAGGGCTAACAGTTTGAATGTTACCATAGGCGGGAGCCTTGCCAATGGCAACAGCCAGTCAGGAGCAGGCTTGAATATCGGGGGATATCAGCCAGGCACCTCAACACAGCTCACAACCTTTACCGGTACCGGGTTAAGAACAATAACAGGGACAGGATCAAACCTCACTAATTTTGCCCATTTGACTGTAAATAATGAAGATACTCTACTTCTCTCCTCCAACAGCAATATCAGGATCAGCTCAGGTCTGAATATCGGGTCCGGCGTTCTGGATGACGGCGGAAACAACATTTCTCTTATAGGGAATGTAGAAAACAATGCGGTTCACAGAAGCTCAGCACCGGGGGGCGGAATACGATTTGAGGGCAGCCAGCCGCAGCTGATCTCAGGGAACGGAGCGGGTGTTTTTGGCAACATAACCATTAATAACACCACCGGGATAAGCATGGTTGACAGGACTATCATTAACGGTATGCTTACCTTTACCGGTGGAGCTTTATACATTGATGATTATCCTCTTATCATGGACGTTAATGCCTCTGTAAGCGGGGTGACCGATCAGACCAGAATGATTATCCTGAACGGCGTTATCTCTGATGCAGGTGTTAAAAAGATCTTCCCTTCCGGGGCATCAAACTTTACATTCCCGGTTGGTGTTGCAGGAAAGTACACGCCAGTCTCATTTAATTTCACCTCAAACCCAAATAGTGGCGCCTCAATAACGGTGGAACCTGTTAATTACACTCATCCGCTCATGAACCTTCCCGCCGGTGATGAACTGAAGTATTACTGGAACATAGCATCAGAAGGATTTGTTAATGCATACACGGTTGATCATGGTTATTTTTATGATGCCGGTGATGTAACTGGCGTGGAAGCAAATTATGTCACCGGCAGGTTTGTAAACGGAACATGGAATCCTATCGGCGGCATTTACGAATCATCGGTCAATCCTGTAACTCATAAGATAACCCTTCTTTCAAAGAGCTATATTGACGGAGAATATACTGCCGGGAATACTGTCAATTTCTCAAATACTTTTACCCTGTATAGTATCAAATCAGGTAACTGGTTCGGAGATAATACATGGTCACTTACTGACGGTGGACCAACCTGCGGATTTGATCCCGATGGGAATATGGTTGTAATAAATGTGGGTCATGTGGTTACCCTGAACAGTAATTCCACCTTTACGTATTCCGTGTTCCTCGCCGGAACTCTTGATGCCGGGCTTACATTTTACCACAACCTGGGTCACGTGAGTGGCAACGGGACTCTGAAGCTGACATCAACATCAGCGGGTATTTTTATTTTTCCCGGTGGCGACTTTGGTGATTTCGTGAATACCAGTGGCAGCACTGTAGAGTTCTTCGGGAATAACCAGGCATCACTGCCGGCAAAACCAGGAAACATATACAAGCCCTACCAGAATGTGATTTTATCAGGAACGGGCAAAAAAACAATTCCTTCGGAAGACCTGAAAATACTGGCTGACATTTCAATTCAAAACCCATCCACCGTTCTGAGCAATGAGCTCTACAATAAGAACATAATAATCTCCGGCAACTGGACTGATAATAACACATCAGGTACAGGTGGTTTTATTCCGGGCAAGGGGAGCGTATTGTTTCAAGGGACCAACCCGCAGGTTATTACCATAACAGGCGGAGCCGTTACAGAGAGTTTTTATGACCTGGAGATTAATAATCCTGCAGGATTAACATTGTCTGGTGGAGGCAAGGTTAATATATCCAGTAAATTAGAATTAACCAGTGGCATCATCAACACCAGCGCTATCAACCTGCTTTCAGTCTCCAGTACAGGTGAAAACGTCATTAATGGAGGGGGGGCAAACTCTTTTGTAAGCGGTCCGTTACAGAAACGCATACTTGGTGGAGGAAAATTTACTTTTCCTGTGGGAGACGCAAACGGATCACGATATGGCGAATTAATACTGACCAATGCTTCCGTGACCGGCAATTACCTGGCGCATTACTACAACCACAATCCGCTTGACGATGGTTACGATCCTGACAATGTTGCAGCACCGATAGATGTAGTCAGTAACTCGGAATACTGGCGTGTAAATGGTCCTTCACTTTCCACAGCCAATATTACCCTCAGGTGGGATGATCAGAGTGGAATCATCCCGGTTGATGCTGCAACCAGAACAAAGCTACGTGTGGTTGAGTGGAATCCCTCATGGGTCAACCGCGGCAACGGAAGAATAACCGGAACCGCCCTTTCCGGAACAATAATAACCAGTCCCACGGTCAGCCTTGCCGGAGATCACCGGGTTACTTTAGGAGTTGAAAGTCTGCCAACAGCAACCATAACAAGCGGCGCGGCAGGCATTTGCGATGACGGCTCCTCGACCGGCATTTCGATAGATCTGACAGGAACGGCCCCCTGGACCATCAGGTACAAGATTAACGGATCGAATGAGACTACTATTTCAAATATTGCCTCATCTCCATTTACGCTTGTTGTCTCCAATGCAATTCCGGCGCTTGCCTCCGGGGGCCCCGACCTTTATTTATTCTCCATCTCATATATCCGCGATGCAACCGGCACAACCGGCATACGTGACTTCACAACCACCGCTGATATAACATTATATGCCTCTCCCACACCTGTAATTTCAGGGCTTACCACCACCCCGGCAAACTCCGTTGTAACCTACAGTACCCCTGTTGTGACCGGAGTTACATTTCTGTGGAGTGTCACAGGAGGTGTCATACAAAGCGGGCAGGGTACACGTTCCATAACAGTACTGTGGGGTCCCGGTCCGGCAGGAAGCATAACCCTGACAGAAACGGTAACCCTGGGGGGATGCATTGTGACTACTCCTCCATACAACGTTTCAATTACAGATATTCCGAATCCCCTGGTAACGGGGAACACCTCCGTATGCCTGGGTTCTGTTGAAACATATTCAACACCGCTTGTCGGCAGTCATACTTATGCATGGGTAGTAACCAGGGGCACCTTTACCCTTGGTGCTACAAACAATATTATAAATGTAACCTGGACATCCACAGGAGCCGGATCGGTAAGAGTTACCGAAACAGGCTCCTCATCAGTAATAAACACACTCCCGGTTACCGTAAACCCTGTTCCTCCGAATAATAATACTGTATCTGATCCGACTACATGCATCAATGTGCCGGTGAATATTATCATTTCTGCCGCACCTGCAGGCATTGCCTATCAGCTTCGTCTGAACAGCGATAATTCACCTGTCGGACCACCGGTGAGCAGCATGGGAGGCGGGGATGTTTCTATATCGGTCACACCGGCAGCTACCACTACATATAATATCTGGGCATCAAACGAGTATAGTTGTGGGGTTATGCTCACTGACCTTGCTGTTGTTACTGTAGTGAATGACCAGATCTGGACAGGCGCAGCAGGAACAGACTGGAATGTTGCGGGAAACTGGTCCTGCGGACAGGTACCAACCCCTGCAATATCAGTTCAGATACCGGATGTTCCGAATAAACCAGTACTCAGTAGTGGCGCCAATGGAGCAATTACAAATCTGGTAGTTGACAACGGCTCGTCACTGACAATTACAGGTAACAAAATAACTATTTCCGGAACTATCACCAGTAACGGAGGCCTTGATGCCTCAGCCGGCACTGCGGAATTTAACGGGTCTGTTGCACAGCAGATTGGGGCCGGCATTTTCAGCGGAAATACCATTCAGGGTCTGATAATTGATAACTCTTCCGGGGTAACCCTTCAGGGGCCGCTTACTGTTACAGGAGTTGTATCCGTACAGAACGGGACCCTCTCATCAGACGGTAATCTAACCCTTGCCTCAACTGCAGCAGGAACAGCTCTTATAGACGGATCGGGCGCCGGGACGGTGACAGGCAATGTCACAATGCAGAGATACCTTGTTGCCGGATTCGGATACAAATATTTCAGCTCACCCTTCCAGGCATCAACGGTAAGTGAGTTTGGCGATGACATGGACCTTGCCTACTCATTCCCTTTGTTTTACAGGTTTGATGAGAACAGTGCCTATTCAGGATGGATTGGCTACGCAACAGGCACCAATATCCTTAATCCCCTGGAAGGATATGCTGTCAACTTCGGAGAACTGACAGATCCCAAAACTGTTGATGTCACCGGCATTGTCAATAACGGGAGCTACACTGTTACTCTCTATAATCACAATAACGAGTTTACCACAGGCTTCAACCTGGTTGGAAACCCGTTTCCATCACCTGTTGACTGGGACGGTCCGGGATGGACAAAGACGAATATTGATGATGCCCTTTATTTCTTCATGGCCAGCACTACGGATCAGTACGGAGGGACTTACAGCAGCTATATCAATGGGATATCAAGCGACGGATTTGCTTCCAACATTATTCCGTCAATGCAGGGTTTCTTTGTACATGTCTCTGACCTGACTTTCCCGGTGACAGGCACGCTGGGGGTATCAAACAGCTCAAGGATAATTAATCTGACCAGTCCCTTCCTGAAGTCGGCCAGTGTGAATAATTATCGATTCCTGGTAAGGGCAACAGCTTCTTTCACGGATGACCAGACATCGGCCGATCCTCTGGTAATCTATTTTGACAATAACGCGGAAAAAGAGTTTGACGGCCCCTATGATGCCCTGAAGCTGTTTAATACTGACATGATGGTAACCAATTTCTACTCGGTTCTTTCGTCGCAGCAGAAACTTTCAATAAATGCCTTGCCTGAACAGCTTGATACAGCATTATATATTCCTCTCGGACTTACCGTTTATCGCGACGGCGAGGTAAGCTTCAGGATCCGCGATGTTGAGAATCTGCCCGTCGGGGAGAGCGTCTGGTTCCGCGATGCTGTTACCGGAGCAAACGTAGACATGCTGCGTAACAATGACTATAAGGTCATTCTGACACAGGGAGAGTATCACAGCAGGTTTGCGCTGGCATTTGTTAAAAGCACAACCGGCATTACTGGTACTGAAGAGCCGGGAGATATATTCTCTGCATATCTGTCCGGTGGCATTGTGAAAGCAACGGTAGGTTTTGTTGACGGTAGCGAAGGAAGGATTACAGTATACGACGTTACCGGAAGATCGGTTTACTCAATGAAAGTATATGAGCCGGGGCAATATGACCTGACGATGGAGCCGAGGCAGGGGGTTTACATTATCAGGTATACAACAGGGACATGGCAGCGCAGTATAAAAATGGTTCAGGGAATATGAAGATGAAAGAGAAAGACTCGTTTACTGTAATGAGAAGACTGATAATCATTACCGGCCTCCTGTTATTATGTGGGTTTTATTCTAATGTCATTGCACAACCCCAGCCTCCGAGGCCAGTTGTCATTACTGTCAATCATTCTCAGCCCCTGGCCTTTGGAGCCTTTACCCCCGGTGCCTCAGGAGGTACAGTAACGGTAAGTGCCGCCGGGGGCACGCGTTCATCAACAGGGACGGTAATACTGCTCGGCATGGGTTTTATCTATACTCCTGCCATGTTCTATATCAGGGCCAATCCCGGCACTTTGATATCCCTGCTCCTCGGAGGACCCCCGTCGATCATTAATGGCCCCGGGGGCACGCTATCTCTTCAGGTGAACGGCACATTCCCCGCATCGCCATTCGTAACGCAGGTACCCTATCAACAGCAAACCACCGTATTGGTTGGGGGTACCCTTACCGTAGGCAACATTGCCTCCAATCCGCCAGGGTTACTACAGCGGAACAATAGATGTTACATTCGTTCAGGAATAATAAACCATAAACAGATAGTCCCTGATGCAAAAAAAAAAGGCGTATACCGGATCATGTAAAACGGGGTGTATGCCTTTGCAGTACAGGTGGCTTTTTGTATTCATTTTCCTGCTATTAATACTACCGGTAACAAACACGCTTATCGCACAGGATGGATTGGAATATGATGAGTTCCCCGTTTATGTCAGGGTCCCGTATGTTGGTGTTACAGAAATTGATGCAGTCATCAGGGGAGAGGATGTCTTTCTGTCTGTCACCGGCCTGTTTGATTTCCTTAAAATTAAAAATTTACCATCGCAGGATCTTGAAAAGATCTCCGGGTTCTTCATAAACCCGGACGATACATACAC
>JACZKY010062789.1_pt1 | contig 12204 bp, 12 predicted proteins | sample 8237611 | NCBI WGS metagenome assembly JACZKY01 (sample SAMN16148055, study PRJNA663545) | marine sediment metagenome | biome: sediments and biomass from bioreactor inoculated with such sediments; feature: coastal sediments; material: methane- and iron-fed bioreactor; isolation source: Bothnian...
AATAATTACTATTAAAATCACCAGCCAGAAAAACCAGCCGAACCACATTCCGCCAATCATAAAATCATGAAACATTTTATTCTCCGATAATTTATTTAAAATTATTTACAGCAATCTTTTCCTTTACTGGCATTTTTGAATTTTCTATATGCGAAAAAAATTATTAGTCCTAAAAAGGCTATCCAAACAACTACATCCATTATTTTTCCAATGTGATTACTTAAATTGCTTTAGTTCCATGCAGATTTGTCCTTATGCTTAGAGCATCAGAAATTTCCGAAACAAATATTTTTCCATCACCTTCGCTTCCTGTTCTTGCTTTATCTGCAATAATATTTATGAATTTTTCTGCATCACCGTCATCACAAACTAGTTCAATCTTTATTGTTGTACAGTATTTTTCACAATATTCCATTGATAGTTTGGAGCTTTCAGGATCAGTCCATTTGCCGAGTGTTGAGACATCAATAACTGTCATTCCCGGAACGCCGGCAAGCTCAAGAGCCGAGATGACTCTGTCTGCCATTGAAGGTCTTATGTATGCTTTTATTTCTTTCATCGTTTCACCTTATATCATCAAACAATTTTAACTCAGATAAAAAATCGCAGTACAGAATTATTCTGTACTGCAATTACGTTTTGTTATTCTTTCACTTTATGATCGTGCTTCTTCAGATTATCTTTTGCTTTATCAAGCGATACTTCTTTTAGTATCATTCCACATTGCGGGCACTCGCCTGGTTCATCGGATAATACATTCCAGCACATTTGATCCTGAAACACTTTTCCATCATTATTTTTATCAATAGTTTTAAGATCAATTACACCTTCACGAATAATAGTGTTGTGTTCCATAGATTCAGATTTCATATCATGCTTCATTCCATTCATATCGTTATCTGAATTTTTGTGCTCCATCTTATGGTGCGATTCCTTGCTGTTATCCATTTTCATATCTTTATGCATTTCTTTATCTGTACAACAGCTTTTCGAACATTCCTGCTTTTCTTTCTTTTCTACATCAGGTTTTTCCTGAGCATGTGCAACTGCACCAAAAAATGAAAATAGTGCGATTGCTATTACAAGTTGTTTTAACATTGTGTACTCCTTTTGTTTATGTTATAGATTAATAATAATGTTTAGTTAGATTTAATTATAAAATCGTTTTTAACTAGGTTCTCTTTAGCTTCTTTTACTGTCACTTCTTTCAAAGTCATTTTACATAATGGACATTTACCTGGCTCATCTGAAATTACATTCCAATCCATCATATCCTGATAAACCATTCCATCTTTATTTTCATCAATACTTTCAACATCAATTTCACCCTTGCGAACTGCTTCTTCTCCAAGCATTGGCATCTCCTGTTCACTCATATGACCTTCTTCTATTTGATTACCATTCATCTTATGCATTTCATCCATCACTTCATCATCTTTCTGGTGTTCATTTCCGCAGCCGTAAAAAGTCAATGCTGCCGCTGTAATGATAATATGGAATATTATAGATGTATTAAAAAGCCTTCTTGTGTATTTCACTTTGAACCTCTTTTATTTTGTTAGTATCGTTCTTTGTTATTTAATTACTTTGAAATTATTTTCTGATCACTTTCAATCATCATTTTTTTCACCTCTCTTCTTTTTATTGTATAAAAAATTGCCGGGTAAACTGTAAGCTCCATTATCATACTTGTGAAAATTCCCCCGACCATTGGAGCAGCAATTCTTTTCATCACATCAGATCCTGCACCAAGCCCGATCAATATCGGTAATAATCCAAGCATCGTAGTCATAACAGTCATCATCTTTGGTCTTATTCTTTTTACGGCACCTTCAAAAATTGATTCACGAAGATCAGCCATATTTTTAAGCATGCCGTTCTTTTTAAATTTTTCATACGCGAGGTCTAAATAAAGAAGCATTATTACTCCTGTTTCTGCATCAACTCCCAGCAAAGCAATTATTCCCACCCAAACAGCAACAGAAAGATTAAAGCCTGCTAAGTATAAAAACCAGACTGCTCCAACCATCGAGAATGGCAGTGCAAGTAAAACAATTCCGGTTTTTACCATAGATCTTGTGTTCATATAAAGCAATATAATTACAAGTAAAAGAGTAAGCGGAATAACCATCGAAAGGTGTTTTGATGACCGTTCCATATATTCATACTGCCCACTCCATTTTAATGAGTAACCGGCAGGCAGCACCAAATTTTTCTCAATAACTTGTTTTGCATTATCTATATAGCTTCCCACATCTATATCTTTCAAATCAACATAAACCCAAGTATTTGGTCTAGCATTTTCTGATTTGATCATCGGAGGTCCTTTTTTAATTACAATTTCACCCAGTTGTTCAAGCGGTACGCTTCCTCCCATTGGAATGGAAACAAGCACTCGTTTTATCGCTTCGATATTTTCTCTATAATCTCTCGCGTATCTAAGATTAACAGGATAACGTTCAAGTCCCTCAACTGTTTTTGTTATGTTCATTCCGCCAACAGCAGACATAAATACATCCTGAACATCTGCTACACTTAATCCATATCGTGCAATCGCATTTCTATCTATTTGAAAATCTACATAATTACCGCCAACAGATCTTTCAGCATAAGCTGAGCGGGTACCTGGAACAGTTTTCATTAACTCCTCAACTTGTTTTCCCAAGGCTTGCAACACATTCAAATCGGGTCCGGCAAGCTTTATTCCAACAGGTGTTTTAATTCCTGTCGAAAGCATATCGATGCGAGTTTTTATAGGCATTGTCCAGGCGTTAGTTAAACCAGGAATTTGAATCGCATTATTCATTTCTTCAACAAGTTTTTCGGGAGTCATCCCTGCTCGCCACTGATCTTGAGGTTTTAGTCTTATCGTAGTCTCAATCATTGTTAACGGCGCCGGATCAGTGGCTGTTTCCGCTCTGCCGCTTTTTCCAAAAACACTCTCAACTTCTGGAAATGATTTTATAATCTTATCAGTTTGCTGGAGTAATTCTTTTGCTTTTGTAATTGAAATTCCTGGTAGTGTGGTTGGCATATATAAAATGTCACCTTCATATAGCGGCGGCATAAACTCAGACCCAAGTTTTGAGAATGGAATAATAGTTACGAGCATAATTATGAGCGCAGTCCCCATCACCCACCATCTTCTCTTCATTACAAAATCAACAATTGGATGATATACTTTTACAAGAATTTTTGTAATTGGGTTATCTTCTTCCTTCTTAATTTTGCCGCGAACAAAATATCCAATTAGTACAGGTACAATTGTCACAGCCAGTATTGCTGCCCCAGCCATTGCATAGGTTTTTGTAAATGCCAATGGTCTGAAAAGTCTGCCCTCTTGCTGTTCGAGAGTAAATACAGGCAGAAATGAAATTGTTATTACCAGCAAAGAATAAAATATTGATGGTCCCACTTCTTTTGCTGACTGAAGTATAACAGACCAATGTGGTTTCCTCTCATTTTGAGGTTTGTCACTTTCGTGGGAAAGATGCGTTGCTGCATTTTCCACCATTACAATTGAAGCATCAACCATTGCGCCAATTGCAATCGCGATTCCACCAAGGGACATAATATTTGCATTAATTCCTTGCAGTCTCATTATTAAAAATGAAATTAGAACTGCTGTTGGCAATGTGAATATTGCAACAAGCGAACTTCGTACGTGCAGAAGAAAAGCAATTATAACCAACGCCACAATGATTGATTCTTCAATCAGTTTATCTGAAAGATTATCAATCGCCCTGTCTATTAAACTTGAACGATCATATGCAACATCAATTTTAATATCGTCAGGTAACGATTTTTTAAGCTCCTCCATTCTTTCTTTAACTCTATCAATAACAGCAAGTGCATTTTCACCGTAACGGATAACAATTATTCCACCAACTGTTTCTCCTTCACCATTCCAATCTGCTATTCCCCTTCTCAGTTCAGGGCCAATATTTACAGTTGCAACATCTCTAATGTATATGGGTGATCCTGAATTTGGTGAAACCCCAATGGATACATTTTCCAGATCTTCTTTACTCTTGATATAGCCGAGACTTCTAACCATAAATTCCATTTCACCCATCTCTAATAATCGCCCGCCAACATCGTTGTTGCTTTGCTTTATAGCCATTTTAACTTTTTGAAGCGGAATATTATATGATGCAAGTTTATTTGGATCAAGATTAACTTGATATTGCTTAACATACCCGCCTATGCTAGCAACCTCTGCTACTCCCTGAATCGAGGAAAGTTCATATTTCAAAAAGTAATCCTGTACAGAACGGAGTTGCTGTAAATCTTTTTTATCTGAATTGAGTGTATATTGATAAACCCAACCAAGCCCCGTAGCATCTGGCCCAAGCTGCGGATTTACTCCCGCAGGAAGAGATCCCTGCATACCATTCAGATATTCTAAAACTCTGCTACGCGCCCAATAAATATCTGTGCCGTCTTCAAATATTATATATACCATTGAGTAACCGAACATGGAATAACCGCGCACATCTTTTGCATAGGGTACTGAAAGCATTTTCGTGGTAAGTTGATAGGTAACCTGATCTTCAACTATGCGCGGACCCTGCCCAGGATACTCTGTAATTATAATTACTTGCACATCACTGAGATCGGGGATTGCATCAACTTTAGTGGTTGTAACTGCCCAAATACCTAGTGCAATAAGCGCCATTGTAAAAATTATTACCAAAAATTTATTGTTTATTGACCATTCAATAAGCTTGGCAATCAATCCATCTTTATTATTATCTGATGTTACCATTTAATGTTCCTTCGTTTAGTGTCACCCTGAACTTGTTTCAGGGTCTTTGTGGAAATAAGAAAGATTCCGAATCGAGTTCGGAATGACAATTCGGCAATTTTATTTTTTATACTCATACCCATTCTTATCTAAATTTGTTTTTACATGTTCAATTGAATATTCTTTCAGTTTCATATTACAAACGGGGCATCTCCCGGATTCATCGGAGATAACATTCCAATCCATTGGACATTCCCATAGTTTGCCGTCTTTGTTTCTATCGATGGCTGCCACATCAATTACACCTTCATGAACGATGGATGTAGAGTGATCGTGCTCCTCCATTTCCATTTCCTGCTTTCCATCTTCCATCAAACGTTTTCCCTCGTCCATTTTTTGTTTCTCGACTTTCGTTTCTCGTTTTTCATCTTTCTTTTCTCCACTTTCTTTTGGCGCTCCAGTTTGAAATTGATTGATAGCAGTTTTAAGATTACTTTCGGAGTCAATTAAAAATTGTGCAGAAGTGACAATTGTATTTCCTTCGGATAATCCATTGAGAACCTGGTAATAGCCATCAGCATAACCACCAAGTTCAACAGCCTGAGGTTTGAATTTTCCATTTCCCAGTGCTATGATCACAATGTTTTTCATTCCGCTATGGATTACTGCATTTTCAGGTACAACTGGTCTTATCCCGAGATCCTGTCCATCAATTGTAATATTCGCAAACATAGATGGCTTAAGTTCACCTCTATTATTCAGTTCAATTCTTATCTTAACTGTTCTTGATTTGGGATCAAGTGTTGGATAGATGAACGATACTTTTCCTTCATAGATTTTCCCCGGTAAAAAATTAAAAGTAGTTGAAGCTTTTGATCCGACTTTTACTTTTGACAGTTCATATTCATAAATATCAGCCATCAGCCAGAGCGAGGATAGGTTTGCAATCTTAAGTAGCGGCATACCACCCATTACCTTCTGTCCTTCAACTATGTTTTTTTCAAGTACAGTTCCAGATTTTTGAGCGTAAAGAGTTAGGTAAGTTTTTACTTCTTTCGTTTCAATTAATCTTTTGATTTCATTAGGCGATACCTCAAGTAATTCAAGTTTTCGAATTGAATTCTTTACAAGCTCGTTTCCACTTTCTATAATATATTGAAGTGAGCTTGCACCCACAGTATTCTGATAGGAAATTGCAGTTAACAATTCTTGTTGTGCAGCAACAAGCTCAGGTGAATAAATATCCATTAGCTTAGAACCCTTTGCAACCTGTTGTCCCATATAATTAACGTACAGCTTTTCAACCCATCCGTTTATTCTTGTTGTAACTATGTATTCGCTCGTTTCGTTTGTTGTTAACACACCGTTGGTTATTACCTTTGAGGATAGTCTTTTTACTTCAACCTTTACAGTTTTTACATTCATATTCTGCTGAACTTCCGGATCAATCGTTACAATACCCGAACCTGAAGCATCATCTTCATAAACAGGAACTAAATCCATTCCCATTTTTGATTTTCCCGGTGCATCATAAATTTCATTTGGATCCATTGGTGCACGCCAGTATAGTATTTTTCTTTCACCGGACGTTTTTTGAGTATTGCTTTTAATAGGCGTTAGGTTCATTTCACAAATTGGGCATAACCCCGGTTCATCTGAAATAATTTCCGGATGCATTCCACAAGTGTATAACTGTTTCTCTTCTGAAGTAATATCAGAAGAACCGCCGTCAATGAATAAAAAGTATACAGGGATCATTATTACTATGGCCGCTATTGCTATTATTATAATTTTCTTTTTCAATTTCATTCTCCTAATTAAACTCGGTTCCAGTCAGGAACTCAATTTCTGCTATTTCATTTAAGTAATCTGTTTTCAAACGATAAAGATCATTTTCAATTTTTAGTAAACTGTTTTGGGCATCTATAACATTTAGAAAATCAACTTGCCCAACCTGGTAACTTGTTAAAGTTGATTTTAAGTTTTCATTGGCTTGAATTAAAGAACCTTCCGAAATAAGTTTTATCCTTTGTTGAAGTGAATTCAATTTTGCAACTGAAGAACCGAAAGAACTTCTTAGTACTTGCAATGACATTCTGTATTGCTCATCATAAAGATTTTGCATTGCTTCGGTTTCTTCAACTTTTGAGCTTACTTTTCCTCCATAATTAAGCGGCAGGCTAATTCCAATCATCACAGAAAAGAAATCATCAAGAGGAGTATTTGTTTTTGCAATCTTATCTCTAAAAGAATATTGTAAAGCCAGATTGAAGTTTGGATAATATTCATATCCTGCAAGTGAATTCTTAAAAGTTTCTTTCTGCTTCGCTTCCTTAATTCCTTCAAGAAATGGTCTGTAAATTATCGCACTATCAATCAATGCCTCAACATTCAGTTGCTGATATTTTATGTCTTGAATATTTTTTGTGTCAATTGAGGAATTGTTGGGACGCAGAAGCAATGCGTTTATAAAAGCAAGCTGTGAATTTTCTTTGCTATGCAAATCTTCAAGCTTTTCAGCGAGATTTGTTATTTCAAGTTCAACTTTTAACAAATTTTGCTGGCTTGCTGTTGATACAGAATATTTTGTTCGTACAACTTCAGCAATGTTATTTAACAAATCTTTGTTTGCATTTGCTATTTCGATTGCTTTTCTGAAATAAACTATTTCATTATAACTTTTTATTACTTTTTTTCTGATTTCATTTTTAGCATCAAGTATTTCCTGTTCAACAATATCAACATCTTTTCTATTAACATCAGCCTGCTCGCTAAGTTTACCAGGAAATGGAAACGCCTGGCTAAGACCTATTATTTTACCTGTCATGGGTTCTTGTGTGAATGAGAATGAGTTAACCGGCAGATTTGCAAAACCTAATGTTAGCATCGGATCCGGCAGGTTGGAATTCTGCTCAATCCGGTTTGAAGCAGCCAGCTTTTTCATTTCAAGCATTTTAATTTTTGGACTTACTTCAATCGCTTTATCAATCAAATCTTTTAATAACTCATTACCCCTGGCATCATTCACGCTACTATTTTGGGCAAATGAAATATTAATAAAAATAACTGATAGACTAATTATTAAAGTGTTAATTGTGTACATCTTAATTCTTCCTGATTTAAATTTAACCAAATCTTTGAAGTCTCAACAATGGAAACTTTTCTAAGAAAAAGGTTTATTAAAAATTGATATTAAATATGCGGACATATTTATGCCGCAATTCTGGAAAAGAAATTAAGGTAGTATTAAATCAGTAGTGCAGAGTTAGTAATGTGTATTTCAGGATTGATTAAAAATGGGGGTGAAGAATCATTATAAAATGAATTTGCAAGTTCTACTTGTTGTGCTGCTGGTGTTATTGAAACGAAGTGAATTACATTCTCTAACGATGAGAATAAATTTATATCTGCTTTGTTGATTAAAAATTCGTCCTCAATTTTATTAAAGACAAATTCTGTTTGGCAGCAGTTAGAATCTGGGGAGGACAGCGTTCCAGTATAATTATCTTGTTCATCTTCACAGCAGGAAATTGGAGCATTTGCCATTTCATCAGCACAAATCTCACAAGAAGAAATAGACTTCTTTTGCATCATTTCACAATAGTGGAGTGATATTGGGACTCCAATTATTGAGAAAAGAAATACAGATAGAAGTGTATATGTAATAATTTTGCGTTTCATTTATTATGAACCTAAATAAACTTTTGTTAAATGTCAATGATATTTTACAGAAATCTGATCAATCAAAATTATTGTGCTAAATCTCACCCTATTACATTCAGAAAAAATAAACCTGTTCACTAATTATAGCACTCAGCTTTCATAATTTAACTTTGGCAAGCTTCGCTTGTGTTTGGTTCACAGGCTAATTTTTTAACAGGACTGCGGTTATTTGTTCCTTCATTCTTTCATTTCACTTCGTTCCCTCTCTTTATTCATTCACTCGGTCACTAAAGCTAAAATATTGAGATTGCATCAAATCTAATTTATTTTAATGAACTCTTACAGCATATCCTTCCCAACCATAGATAAATAAGTTTTACGAATACATAAAATTCACTGCATTACATATGATAGGAACGCGACAAATAGCGCATAAAACATAAGTAAAATTGCTGCTAAAAATTTTAATGATGCAATCAAATCTGCCTAAATATTAAAACCATTGACTACGCATCCTCTTCAATATGCCAGGGTCGATGATGGATACTAACTTATGCATTGGATATCTATCTGTAGCACCTCACTTTTGATGCGGTTTTTGTGTTTACTGATTGCATACAGGAGAAATTTACCTGTCGATTAAGATGAATTCGCTGAAGTGATAAATTGGGGGACGCAACTCCCCTTTTAATTAACTAAAATATTTCCAAGTACAACATTCAAGCGATCATCAAGCTCTGCAAACTTCTCGTTTATAATCTGCATCTCACGAAGTGAATCTTCATCAGTTTTATTCTCCAACTCAATCCATCTTTTAGTCAATTTCAATGAAGTAAATTTAATATCAAAAAATTCAGGGTATAGTTTATCTGGGATTAGCAGAAGTTGAGAAAGTTCTTCAGCAAAAACACCAAGAGTTAAATCTGTTTTGTCGTATAGCTCTTCAGGAATTTCAAATCCATAAATTATTTCTAGCTCTGACAGCGATTTTATAAAATCTATCTCATCCAGGTTTTCATCGAACAAATCAGAAATTACAGTGTCTGGACTGTAGTGTTTTTTAATATTCGATTTTGAATCAAGCAATGTAGCTAGGGCGAATATAAATTTAATCATCTTCACTCCCATAAAAATCACTTACATCGAACCAAACCTCCTTGCGCTTCTGTCCAAGATGATAAGTGATGTTCATTATGTCATATTGCCTTCCATCATCTTCTAAAAATGTTTGCTCTTCCAGATCCCAGTTGCCGAACTTGTCTTGAAGGTAATCCCACTCAGCACTTACTCCTTCATATTCTGAATTTGCTAGGATGATAATGGCCTTTTCTTTGGTAGAACCGTCCCCTCCCCTATATAGACTCATCGATATTACCTCCTGGTTTCAGATTGGTCGCTGGGTAGCTTTGTGTCCTCATCTCATCAAATGCATTTTTTGGTTTTTTCTGTTGAGCAAGTAGTTTATTAAAAACTACATCTGCTTTTTCTTTAGGCTTGTGCATTTGCTTTTCAAGCATTTGTTTATCAATAGTATTTTTCATTTTTATTCCTCTATAAGTTTATTTGTTTAATTCAAGATATTCGTGAAATGCTTTTTTATTAAACAGTAAATCAAACCCCATACCATCAGGACTCATAACGTGCATTTCATTCCTATGCTTTACAGCGATTATCAGACAGCCAAGCGGAATAGAAAATTCATCATACTTTTTTTCAACTAATCGCAAAACATTCGTATCAGCTACGTGGAAGTAAGATCGATCGTCGTGCCAATAGTAACCATCGAGCCAGTAGTCGCAGGTGTATGTAAACTTGTAGCTATTTATTAACTCTACCCTACTTTCATCGTAAGCTTTATCGAATGGTCCGTAATAAAAACCATCGAGAATCACGTTTGGATTTGCTAGAATTGTTTTCTCATAAAATTTAGTGTCTAATTTATCTGGATATATTATTGAGTTCATTTTTAATTTCCTCCGTTGGAAATATCAGGTGCTTATAATAAGCTGCTGGGACTGTACCAGCTTTTACGCCTTTGTATATGGCTGATTTAGGATTACAATTTCGTTTCCAGTCGTACTTGTTGCTCATATATCGGAGGACGTAGGGACTGACATATTCCTGCATTTCGATTGAGAGCAGCTTGGATGCTTTGTACATTCCGTAGCGCTGCCAATACTCTACTACCCTACCCTCGCCAAGTTTTTTCAATAGTCTTTGAGTCATACTATAGCTGGTATCCCTCTTTTTTCTTATCCCCATTATTTAAGCCCCTTTTTGTCTGTTTAATTAGTCGTCCCTATTAAGGTTTGATCATTTTCTTAATATCTCTTTTTAGAAGACCTGCTCTGGTTACTTGGTTACTTAGTTACTTGTAACTTCTAATACCTTAGGTAAATAAGTATATATCTTTATAATAGTAGTAATTGATTTTATATATGGTATATCAATAATTAAGTAACTTTGTAACCGGTTCATCTTTTCTTTGTTTATGATTTATTTTTTAATGATTTGTGGTTACATATCTGGTGTAACTGTATGTAAACACGCGTAACTTTTAGTTATATCCAATTATGAGCGTGTCATCTTCTATTTTTGCTTCACTTTCTTTTTCCTCCAATAAACCGTCTATGTTCAATCCTTTTGCAATCACCTTATCAATATCCAGTACCAAACACCGATGTGTTTTACCATCCATTTTTACTGCCATATTTTTCTGAATTATATAATCACAATCATCAAACATCTTCAGATAAGAAGATTTATCTAGTAGATCTCCTTCATAGCTTGTTCGGTTAGCAAAGACAACAAAATCAGGGAATATTTTGTTAAATCTGATTGCCAGTGCATTGACAGAATTATCTGTCTTAACTTTTTTGTAATGATAAAAGCTTTTTATCTCTTCCTTTTCAGCCATTATTGCTAATTCCTCTATAAGCTGATCCACGGCTGATTTAACACTCCCATTATTAGATCCAGTAATTTCCTTAAGCTGATAATTTAGGATCTGCTGATAATCCAGTTCGGGAACTTTTACTTGATGAGCCTCCGCAAATCCTTTGAATAATTCCAAACCAACTATAAGTATAGATAAGTTAGTAATAATTCTTGGTGCAACAGAGATACTATCAAATTCTTTCAATACTATATCTCTGGCAATACTGAAAAGCTCATTAACATCCTGGCTCAGACAATATTGAATATATCTCGGCATAAAAGCTTCAAGATCAATACTCTTCAATGCTCTGAATGCTTCCTGGGATTCTTTATTCTTTTTTACATATTCATTGAACCTTATCAATATTACTCTTTCCATTATTGCAGGCTGATTTATATTCCATTCTCCCATCACTGCCATAGGTGCAGTAATATTATAAGTTTCAACCGTCTGATCAGCACGACCTTTATCTTCCACCTCTCCCTTATAAGCTCTTCTCATATACCTAAGCAAATTATCAACATCCGTTTCCTTCATATCGGCTTTCTTAAATTCATCATACCATTGAGGGATTGCATTGGTGCTTGACAGCATCTTGAGCATTGGGAAAAGCTTCATTGTACAGGATTTAGGGTCAGGATTTGAGTATCCGACTAATCTCATAAATAGTTGTGAGAGACTTGTCTTTCCTGCTCCCTGACTGCCGTGTTGAAATAGTAATGGGAATCCATCTGCAATTTCATTCAGTAATGGTTTCAGTGGAGTCGCTAATAACCACCCTAAGTAAGAAGCTATTTTATTTTTTTCATTTAATCTGAAAACATTATCATAAAATACAGTTAACAATTCCTGATAT
>JACZKY010010563.1_pt1 | contig 12201 bp, 6 predicted proteins | sample 8237611 | NCBI WGS metagenome assembly JACZKY01 (sample SAMN16148055, study PRJNA663545) | marine sediment metagenome | biome: sediments and biomass from bioreactor inoculated with such sediments; feature: coastal sediments; material: methane- and iron-fed bioreactor; isolation source: Bothnian...
GGCCTACCGGTTCGGCTGGCGTCACGATCAGCCGGTGGTGTCGATTCCCGGAGGGGCTGCCCCCGAAGCGGTTGCGGGCGACTAGTCGTTCCAGGCAGGCAGCGGTGTTATCGCGCCGGCAGCGCAAAGACCGAATCCCACAGGCGCGTTACCGCAGCCACCTCGGTGGCGACTTCGGCAGGCTCGATGCGCGCGTATTGTCCTGAGTTGTCGAGCCGCAGCGCATGTTGCAGCCGGCGGTAGCGACGGTAGGCGTCGGCGACCTCGGCTGCGCTCGCGGCCGCGATCAAACCTTCTTCGGCGGCGCGCCCAAGCAGTGCGATGTTGCCGACGTTGTCGAGCAGCCTCGGGTGGCTGCGGGCATGGAGCAACACCAGGTACTGGACGGCGAATTCGATGTCGACCATTCCGCCCCGGTCGTGCTTCAAGTCGAACAGCTCGCTGCGGTTGGGGTGCCCGTCGTGCATGCGCTCGCGCATCTTGCGAACTTCTTCGCGCAGCGTGTCGGGATCCCGTTCGATCTGCAGGATTTCGCGCCGGATCCTCTCGAAAGCGGCACCAACCTGGGCATCGCCGCAGCAGAAGCGGGCCCGGCTGAGCGCCTGGTGTTCCCATACCCAGGCCGATTCCTTCTGGTATTCCTCGAAGGCCCGCACGCTCGAGACCATCAGCCCGGCGTTGCCGTTGGGTCGAAGCCGGAGGTCGGTCTCAAAGAGCTGCCCCGCCGCGGTGCGGGTCGACAGCCACGCCGAGACGCGCTGCGCGAGCATCGCGTAGGCCTGGGGCGCGCGCTCGTCGTCGTCGTCGTAGAGAAACACCAGGTCGAGGTCGGAGGCGTAGCCCAGTTCTTTGCCGCCCAGCCGGCCGTAGCCGATCACCGCGAAGCGCGGGTGGTCGCAAAACCTCAGCCGTAGCTGTGGCCAGACCCGAGCGATGGCGATCTCGACCACCCGATCGGCCAGGTCGCTGAGGTGGTCGGCGAGGCGTTCGACGCTGAGTGATCCTTCGAGATCCTGCGCCAGCAGGCGAAAGAGCTGCGCGTGGTGCGACTCGCGCACCATGTCCATCTGCAGCTCGACGTCCGGGGCGCCTTCGATCAGCGCACTGTCGAGTCGGGCGTTGACCATGGCCTGCCAGGCGCCGTAGTCGACCGGCGCCTGCAAGTTGCCGTCGAGCAGTTCGTCGAGCACGATCGGATGGCGGATCAGGTACTCCGCGGCCCAACGCGATTGCCCCAGGATCTGCAGCACCCGCTCGAAAGCGTGCGGAAACTGCACCATGAGCGCCAGGTAGGCGGGCCGCCGGCAGACGGTTTCGAGCAGGTCGATCAGCCGGTTCAATCCGGTGGCCCCGGTGCCGCGGCGGTGGGCCTCGGCGAACAGCGCGTCGATCGAGCGCCGGGCGTCGGCGCGTGCGGCGCGGTAGCGCGGCCCCTCGCGAAAGCTCTCGAAACGCCGCGCAGTGTCGGCGTCGAGCGTTTCGGACAGGTCATCGGCGCCGTTGGCGCCGCCGGCATGCTCCGATTCAGGTTCGGCCAGCAGTTCATTGAAGACCCGTTCGACCAGCCCGCAGGCTTGGTCCAGTTCGCTCTCAAGCTGCGCGCGGGTCATGCCGACCATGGCGGCCACTTCCTCGCGCACCAGAGCGTCGGCGGGCAGTCGATGGGTCTGTTCGTCCTCCCGGTATTGGATGGCGTGTTCGACCCGGCGCAGCAACCCGTAGGCCTTGGCCAGGCCCGCCGCCTCGGCGCTTGGCAGCAGGTTGCGTTCGCCCAGCACCGCCAGCGTCGGCAAGGTGGCGCGGTCGCGCAGGTCCAGATCGCGACCGCCCCTGACGATTTCAAACAACTGGGCGGCAAACTCAATTTCGCGGATGCCGCCGCGTCCGAGCTTCACGTCGCGGGTGCCGGCGTGGCGGAAATCGCGCCGCGCGGCCTCGGCGCGGATCAGACGGTGGAGGTCGCGCAGACCGGCGAAGACGTCGTAGTCGATGTAGCGGCGAAACACGAAGGGCTGGACCACTCTGGTCAGGGCGGCATCGTCGCGCTCGCGGGCCTCGGCGCCGGCCACCGAACTGGCTGCGATCACCCGCGCCTTGAGCCAGGCGAAGCGCTCCCATTCGCGCCCCTGGGAGTAGAAGTACTCTTCGAGCATCGACAGTGAAACGACCAGCGGCCCCGAGTCGCCATTCGGCCGCAGCCGGGTATCGACCCTAAAGACGAACCCGTCGGCGGTGTTCTCCGACAGGATCGCGCTGGCGCGCCGCGCCACCCGGGTGAAGAAGTCGCTTGTTTCCAGGGTTCCGCGTCGGGCCGGCTGGCCGTTCGGCTGGATCCCGCTGGTAACACCCTCCTCACGAAAGACGAACACCAGGTCGAGGTCCGAGGACACATTGAGCTCGTCGGCCCCGCCCTTGCCCATGCCGACCGCGAGCAGGTCCTGTGGTGCCCCGGCGCGGTCGAGCGGCACGCCGTAGGACTCAGCGACCTCAGCCATCGCCGCGTCGAGCGCGGTCGCGGTTGCGATCTCGGCCAGCCGCGTCATGGTGGCGCAGACCTCGGCCAGCGGCGCCAGGGCGCGCAGGTCGCGTTCCATCAACGCCATCATCACCAGCCGGCGCATCCGGCGCAGCGCCACCGGCGCCGGCTCCCGGTCGCCTTCGCGCGCCAGCGTGGCCCTGATCGCGGGCGCATCGATGGGCGCTTCGATCAGCTGTCGCAACCAGGAGCAGGCGTCCGAATCCGGTCCGATCGCGAACAGCGACCGCCGGAAATATCCCGAATAGCGTTCGGCGACAAATGCCATAGATACCCACCCGAAAAGGGTATTCTAGGGCGAGTATCCTCGCGCGTTCGGTAACCATTTGCGGCAGATGCTTCGCGCTCCGTCCTTTCGAGCCTTTCGTGGTCACAGCTCACCGAGTCGGGCGCTGCGTGTTTGCGCCTGGATCGCGCTGGTCCTGGTGATCGTGCTTGCCGCCGGTTATTCGTTCACCCGCTATTACCTCTGGCCAAAACTCGACCGCTGGCGCCCGGAGATCGAGAGCGCGCTCAGCGCAGAGCTGGGCCAGCCCCTCACTATCGGCAGCCTGGCCCCGGGCTTCGACGGAATCCGCCCGCGTCTCAAGATCAACGACCTGCGCGTTGGAGCGCCGGGTGCGGGCAGCGCGCTGAGCATTGCCAGGGTCGAAGCCACGCTGTCGTGGCGCAGCGCACTGCTGGGCCAACCGCGGCTGGTAGCCCTGCGGATCGCCAACGCCGATGTCGCCGTCGTCCGCCTCGGGGAGCGCCGCTGGGAGTTCGCCGGCATCCCTATCGACCTTGACGGCGGCAACGGAACGCTGGCGCGGTGGCTCCTCGAGCAGCCGTCGATTCGCGTCGATTCGATCCGCATCGCCTACGACGACCGGGTCGCGCAGCGCTCGGCGAGCGTGGCGCTGCGGGAGCTGTCGCTGCAGACGCTTGGACGGCGTCACCGCTTCGCGGCACGGGCGCAGGCTGAAGGAATTGGTGCGTTCGAGCTCAAGGGGAATGTCCTGCGTCAGCCGGAAACCCCTGCGCCCCAGGCTGCCGACTGGAGCGGCAACATCGCTCTGGACGTGGCGCGGCTGGATTGGGCAGCGCTGCGGCCGTTCCTGTCAGGTGTGCTCGAGGTCGGTCAGGGCCTGGAACGGCTCGAGAACGTGCACGGCGATGTCCAGGCGAAAGTGACGATTGACCGCGGGCGGCCAGTCGGGGCGCAGGTCAGGCTGGCGCTCAGTGACCTGCGCCTGGCCGCCGCGCCTGATGGTCCGGGACCGGGGCTGGCCCAGGTGGGTGCCGAGCTCAACGCGCGCTGGGACGGGCAGCGGGCCCTGGTGCTCGACATCAAGCGCGGCAGCATCATCGTTGGCGCCGCGGCAACTGGCGCGGGCGTCCCCGGGGGGCGTCCGAGCGCGGACCAGACGCCCACGCTGGCGCTGGCCGGCAACGACAACCAGCTGCGGTTCGACGCCGCCGGAGAGCCGCTGGCGCTGCGACTCAGCCTGGCGCCATTCGAAGCCGGCGAGGCGCTGGCGCTGGTGCGGTCGGCCCCCCGGGGGGGCACCAGTGTGCCGGCCTGGCTCACCCAATTGCGTGGCAGTGGCCGGATCGAAGGTCTCAAACTGAGCTGGGACCGCGCCGGCGAACAACCGGTCTATTCGCTGGCACTGGCCTTCCGGAATCTGGCGATGGGGCGCGAACTCGCGGCCGACGTGCCCTGGCCGTCGTTCGCCGGGATGAGCGGCGATCTCAGCGTCGGGCCCGACGGAGGCGAGGTTCACGTCGACGGCGAGCGCGCCGGCTGCTCTTTCCCAGGGGTCTTCGAAGATCCGCTGATCAAGTTCGACAAGATTGCCGGCCGGGTCAGATGGGCCGTGCAACCGCCAACCCAAGGAAGCGGCGCCAGTGCGCTCACAGTCGAGATCGCCGCTCTGCGCTTCGCCAACGCCGACGCCGCGGGCGAGCTCAATGGCAGCTACCGTTCGGGCGGCAAGGGGCCTGGCCTGGTCGACCTGACCGGCACCATCGAGCGCGCCGAGGCGCGCAGCGTAGCCCGCTATCTGCCGCTCAAGGTTTCGAGCAAGGTGCGTGATTGGCTGAGTCGGTCGCTGCTCACTGGCAGGGCGAGTGCCGGACACTTCCGCCTGCGCGGGGATCTCGCCGATTTCCCTTACCGCGACCCGACCAGTGGCGAGTTCCGGGTCGATGCCCAGGTGCGCGAGGCGACGCTCGCCTACTCTCCCGGCTGGCCGGCGATCGAGCGCTTCGATGGCCGCCTCGAATTCGAGCGTGCCGGCATGCTGATCGCGGCGAAGTCCGGCGCCGTATTCGGCGCTCGTCTGGGCGCGACCACGGCGACCATCCCGGATTTTCGCGATGCCATCCTGCGGGTCGAGGGCGGGGCCGAAGGGCCGGCCCAGGACATGGTCCGTTTCGTCAACGAGAGTCCGCTGCGCAACCGGATCGATGACTTGACCACGCAGACGCTGGTCGATGGCAGGGCAACGCTTAGCCTGCGGCTGACGATTCCGCTGCGCGATACCGGGACCACACGAGTCAACGGCTCGGTGTTGCTGGCCGGGAACAGTGTGCAGCTCGAGCCCACCTTGCCACGGTTCGAGAACGTGCACGGGCGGCTCGATTTCACCGAGGAACAGCTGTCGCTGCGCGCCCTGACCGCACGCCTGCTCGGGGGAGAGATCAGGATTGATGGCGAAACCACCGGCCCGGCACGCTTTGCCTTGCGGGCCTCGGGAAACATCGGCGCCGACGGGATCAGGCGACTGGTCGACAATCAGGTGACTCGGCGTTTCAAGGGAGCTGCAGATTATCGGGCAACCATAGACGTCAACCGTCGCGCGGCTCGCGTCCATCTCGAGAGCGATCTGGTGGGTTTGGCGAGCACCCTGCCGGCACCATTCGCCAAGACCGCCGAGGAGCGGTGGCCATTGCGCCTCGACGCCGTCCCCGAGACCCCGGCGCAGCCCAACGAAAGGCCGGTGCGCGAGCGCATCGACCTGCAACTGCGTGACGATGTTCATCTCGCGATCGGGCGTCAGCGCGATCCGGTGACCAACAAGCTGGCGATTCGCAGCGCGTCCTTTGCGCTCAACGCGGCCGCGCCGTTGCCCTCGGACGGGCTCAAGGTGGCCCTGGGTATCGACGAGATTGATCTCGACGTCTGGAATTCCCTCTTGCGTGGGCCAGGCGAGCTTTCCCCCAAGGAGGTCGCCGGGGTGCCGGCAGCGAGCGAGTTCGCCGCCGGATTCCCGCTGTTGCCCGACCAGATCTCGGTGGTGGCGCGGCGGGTGCACATCGCCCACAAGGACATCGGCGACGTGGTGTTCGGGGCGACGCGCCTGGGAGGTTACTGGAACGCCAACGTTCACGCGCGCCAGATCGACGGCTTCTTCAGCTGGCTGGCGGCGCCATCGGACCAGCAGGCCGGGTCGTTGACCGCCCGCTTTGCCAGGCTCGAGATTGGGCCCGACCGAGTCAACGAAATCGAGTCGCTGCTGGCCGCAGAACCCGAGACCCTGCCGGCGCTCGACGTGGTTGCGGAGGAGTTTGTCCTTGGCCAAGCCGCCATGGGACGGCTTGAACTGCGCGCGACCAACCGCCAAACGGCTGGCGGCACGGTCTGGCAACTCGATCGACTGCGCATCCAGCATCCCGGGGCGGTGGTGCGCGCGAGCGGGACCTGGGCGTTGCCGCTCGCGCCCCTGCGTGCCACCGACCTGGACTTTGAAATCGAGCTGAGCGATGCCGGGTTGGCACTTGACACCCATGGCATCCAGGGAGCGCTGCGCGGCGGTGTCGGGATGGTCACCGGCAAGGTGCATTGGGTTGGATCCCCGCTGGCGATCAACTATCCGAGCCTGAGCGGCGAAATGAAGCTCGCCATCGGCAAGGGCCAGTTCCTCAAGACCGACCCCGGGATCGGCAAATTGATCGCCGTGCTCAGCCTGCAATCCCTGCCCCATCGGCTGACGCTCGACTTTCGCGACGTCTTCGCCAAAGGATTCGCCTTCGACGAAATCCGTGGTGACGTGGCTATTCGCAATGGTGTCGCCTCCACCGATGACCTGAAGATGAAAGGGGTGCAGGCCCAGGTGAAGATCCGGGGCACGGCCGACATCGCCAATGAGACTCAGAAGCTCCTCGTCGAGGTCCGCCCTGAGCTCAATGCCGGACTGGCCTCGCTCGCCTACGCAACCGTTAATCCCGTGATCGGCTTGGGGTCACTGGTCGCGCAGGCCGTGCTTAACCGGCCACTACAGGAAATGTTCTCTTCCGAGTACCGGATCACCGGCAGCTGGTCGAGCCCCAATGTCGTCGAGGTCCAGCCGGCGGCGTCGGTCACGCCGGTGAGGTAGCATCGCGGCATGAAGAACATCGATCACAATGACCAGTCGCTGGTAATCGCCCGTCAGGCTCTGCTCGATCCCTATGGCATCGACGAACGGCACCTGGAACGGGCACTGGCCGAGGTGTTTGGGCACCGGGTCGATTACAGTGACCTCTATTTCCAGTTCACGCGCAGCGAAAGCTGGGGGCTGGAGGAGGGCATCGTCAAGTCCGGTCACTTTGCGATCGACCAGGGTGTCGGGGTGCGCGCGGTGGTTGGTGAGCGCACCGCGTTCGCCTATTCGGACGCGATCAGCGAGGAGGCCCTGCTGTCGGCGGCTCGAACCACCAGGACGATCGCGCGCCGTGGTGCGGGCAGGGTGAAGGTGGCCGAGCGCCTGATTCCCGGAGCGAGTCGCGAACTCTACGCCCGGGACAATCCGATCGCGGCGCTGAGCGCGGGCGAGAAGGTCGCGTTGCTCGAGCGGGTCGAAGCCCTGGCCCGGGCCAGCGATCCGCGCGTCACCCAGGTGCTGGCCGGAATCGCGGGTGAATACGACATCATCCTGGTGGCGCGTTCGGACGGGCTGATTGCCGCCGATGTGCGCCCGCTGGTGCGCCTTTCGGTCACGGTGATCGCCGAGCAGGGCGGGCGGCGCGAGCAGGGCAGCAGTGGCGGCGGCGGGCGCTTCGATTTCACCCGCTTCGATGATGCGATGTTGCGCCGGCACGTCGACGAAGCAGTCCATGGCGCCCTCGTCAACCTCGACGCCCGGCCGGCACCGGCCGGAATGATGAGCGTGGTGCTCGGCCCGGGATGGCCAGGCGTGCTGTTGCACGAGGCGATCGGTCATGGACTGGAGGGCGACTTCAACCGCAAGGGCTCGTCGACGTTCTCGGGACGGATCGGGGAGCGGGTCGCGGCGCCGGGCGTGACCGTGGTCGATGACGGCACTATTGCCGAACGGCGCGGATCGCTGAACATCGATGACGAGGGCAACCCGTCTCAGGTCAACGTGCTGATCGAGGACGGCGTCCTGCGCGGCTACCTGCAGGACACCCTCAACGCTCGCCTGATGAAGACCGCGAGCACCGGCAACGGCCGACGCGAATCTTTCGCGCACTTGCCGATGCCGCGGATGACCAACACCTACATGCTGGCTGGCGAGGATGATCCGCAGGAAATCATCGCCTCCGTTGAGCGCGGGTTGTACGCGGTCAACTTTGGCGGCGGACAGGTCGACATCACCAACGGGAAATTCGTGTTCTCGGCCTCGGAAGCCTACTGGGTCGAGGGCGGGCAGATCCAGTATCCGGTCAAGGGCGCGACCATCATTGGCAACGGCCCGGACGCGCTCACCCGCGTCACCATGATCGGCAACGACCTGCGCCTCGACGCCGGGGTCGGGGTGTGCGGCAAGGACGGCCAGAGCGTTCCGGTCGGGGTCGGCCAGCCGACGCTGCGCATCGAGGGGCTCACTGTCGGGGGCACGGCGTGAGCCCGGACGAACTTGCGCCGGCACTTGAATCCATCTAGACTGCCCCCCATGGAATTTCACCACGCCCCCTACGCCTTTTGGTTTTGGAGCTTTACCTGCCCCCGGCGGGTCGAGTCAGGTGCGCTTGCGTAACGAAATACCAGGCAAACAGAATCGACAAGACCGCCGGCCAAGCCCGGCGGTTTTTTTTTGCAGTAACCACAGGAACCAAAGTCATGTCACCACGCACCGATGACGTCCGCATCAAGGCGATGATGGAGTTGGCACCGCCCGCGCACCTGTTGCGCGAGTTCGCGCTGCCCGACGACACCGGACAGGTCGTGTTCGACACCCGCCAGGCGATTCACCGCATCATCCATGGCATGGACGATCGGCTGCTGGTGGTGGTCGGGCCGTGTTCGATTCACGATGTCGCGGCGGCGCGCGAGTACGGTGCCAAGCTGATCGAGCAACGCCAGAGATTCGCCGACGATCTCGAAATCGTCATGAGGGTCTATTTCGAGAAGCCCCGCACCACCGTGGGCTGGAAGGGGCTGATCAACGATCCCGACATGGACAACAGCTTCCAGATCAACAAGGGGCTGAGAGTGGCGCGCGAGCTGCTCCTTGATCTGAACCAGATGGGTCTGCCGGCAGCCACCGAATTCCTCGACATGATCACCCCGCAGTACTACGCCGACCTGATTTCCTGGGGCGCGATCGGTGCCCGCACCACCGAGAGCCAGGTCCATCGCGAGCTGGCCTCGGGTCTGTCGTGCCCGGTCGGATTCAAGAATGGCACCGACGGCAACCTCAAGATTGCCTTCGACGCCATCAAGGCGGCCTCCCAGCCGCACCACTTCCTGTCGGTGACCAAGGGCGGGCACTCGGCGATCGTTGCCACTAACGGCAACGAGGATTGCCACGTCATCCTGCGCGGCGGGGCCAAACCCAACTACGATGCCGAGAGCATCAACGCCTCGTGCCAGGAGGCCGCCGAGGCGGCCCTGGCCTGTCGGCTGATGGTCGATTCGAGCCACGGGAACAGTTCCAAGAGGTGGGAAAACCAGATTCCGGTCACGCAGGCGGTGGCGGCCCAGATCGCCGCCGGTGACGCTCGGATTTTCGGCGCCATGATCGAAAGCAACCTGATCGCCGGGCGCCAGGATCTGCTGCCTGAAAAACCGCTCGTTTATGGCCAGAGCATCACTGACGGCTGCCTCGGCTGGGACGACACCGTCGCCCTGCTCGAACGCCTGTCAGAGGCGGTCAGGGAGCGCCGGGTGGCCATCGAGGAATAGGCCGGGTCGCGCCGCTGCCGGGTTGTTCCGTGCTATAACAACGCCGCAGGCTCAGGAGAGAATTATGGAACCGGTTGGATCGCGTGATGGTGACGGCAAGAAACCTGCCGCGGCACTCCCATCGGCGGCGTCCAGGATGACGCCCCACGAGCAATTGCTCAAGCTGGGTCTCAAGCCTCTGGGCAGGGCCACCGACTTCGCTGATGAGCTCTATGGCCTGATGGCCAAGACCCCGCTGTTCTCAAGCCTCGACATCGAGGAGACCAAGAGGCTCGGCTCCTTCATGTACGTCTATGAGGTCCCCGCCGGGGTGACGGTAATCCAGGAAGGCCATATCGGCGACTTCATGCTGCTGTTGATGAGCGGGATGGTCGACGTGCTCCGGCGCAACCGCTACAACTATCCCTCGCGGATCGCGGTCGCCCACGCCGGCCATGCCCTGGGCGAAATGTCGATGTTCGACGGCGAGCCGCGTTTCGCTTCCTGCGTCTCGCTCGAAAAGTGCCGGATCGCCGTGCTCACCAGGGATGCGTTGATGCTGGTTCTCAATGACGAGGCGCGGCTGGGCAACAAGATTCTGCTCAAGCTGGTGCAGCTGCTCTCCGAGCGCCTGCGCCAGACCAGCGCCAAGCTGGTCTCCTACCTCGAGTCGGCACGCGAGACCGGCTAGGTCGGGGCGTGCGCCGCGCCGTCACGGCCGCTAGCGCGCGCGTTCGTGCCGCCAGAGCACGTCACCGTGACTCGCGCGCTGATTGAGTACCCTGGCAACGACGAACATCAGGTCGGAGAGCCGGTTCAGGTACTGGCCGCAGGCCGCTCGCACCTGTTCATGCCGACCCAGCGTCACCACCGAACGCTCGGCACGTCGGCATACGGTACGCACGATATGAGCCAAGGCCGCCGGGCGCGACCCACCGGGCACGATGAATTCCGCCAGCGGCGTCAGCGTGGCGTTGTGCCGTTCGATCAGCATGTCGAGGTTGGTGACCTGTTCGACCTTGATGTTCTCGAAGCCCGGGATGCACAGTTCACCGCCGAGATCGAAGAGGTCGTGCTGGATCGCACTGAGCGCCGTGCGCAGGTCGTCGTCGAGCTGTTCGGCCAGCAAGACGCCGAGCGCCGAGTTGAGCTCGTCGACATCCCCGATCGCGGCCACCCGCAGGCTGTCCTTGCCGGTGCGTGACCCGTCGCCGAGTCCGGTCGTGCCGTCGTCCCCGGTGCGGGTGGTGATCTTGCTCAGTCTGTTGCCCATGGTTGGTGATACCTCGAATTGGTTCGCGCAGTGTAACCGTTTCAAATTGCTCTATCCTTGGGGCAGGAATATTGGGGAATCCTCATGAACGATAGCAACCTGGCCATCAATACCCTCCGTCGAGCGCTGCCCGAGGCGCTGACGGAGACCCTGCGCAAACGCTTTGGCGATCGCTTCAGCGTCGCCCAGTCGGTCCGCGACCACCATGGCCGCGACGAGTCGCCGTTTCCGGCGGCCGCGCCTGATGCCGTGGTCTACGCCAACGACACCGCCGAGGTCGCCGAGGTGGTGCGACTGTGCCGTGATCACAAGGTGCCGCTGATTCCCTTCGGAGTCGGTTCGTCGCTGGAAGGAGCGCTGCTGGCAGTCCACGGTGGCATTTCGGTGGACGTCTCGGGAATGAACCGAATCGTCTCGATCCACCCCGAGGACCTGACCGCGACCGTCCAGGCCGGCGTCACCCGCAAGCAGCTCAATGACGCCCTCAAGGACACGGGGATCTTCTTTCCGATCGACCCCGGCGCCGACGCAACGCTGGGCGGCATGGCGGCCACGCGGGCATCCGGCACCAACGCCGTGCGCTACGGAACCATGCGCGAGAATGTGCTGGCGCTCGAGGTCGTGACCGCCGAGGGCAAGGTGATCCGCACCGGCACCCGCGCGCGCAAGTCCGCCGCCGGCTACGATCTGACCCGGCTGTTCGTCGGCTCGGAAGGAACGCTGGGAATATTTACCGAGGTCACCGTGCGACTCTATCCCCAGCCCGAGGCGGTCTCGGCGGCGGTGGTCAGCTTTGGCGGGATCCCGGGAGCGGTCAACACCGTGATCCAGACCATCCAGGTTGGGATCCCGGTGGCGCGCTGCGAGTTCCTCGACGATGCCACCGTGCGCGCCATCAACGCCTATGCCAAGACCTCGTTGCGCGAGGCCACGACGCTGTTCTTTGAATTCCACGGCAGCGCGAGCGCGGTGCGCGAACAGGCCGAGCTCGTCGAGCAGATCGCCCGCGAGAACGGCGGCCAGGACTTCGAATGGGCGACCCGCCCGGAGGATCGCACCAGGCTGTGGAACGCGCGCCACAACGCCTTCTTCGCCTGCCTGCAGGTGCGTCCCGGGTGCCGGGGGATTTCGACCGACACCTGCGTCCCCATTTCGCGGCTCGCGGATTCGCTGATCGGCGCCCGGGAGATTCTCGACCGGGCCTCGGTGCCGACGATGATTCTCGGCCACGTCGGCGACGGCAACTTCCACGCCGTGCTCCTGATCGACCCGGACAACCCGGACGAGATGGCCGAGTGCGAG
>JACZKY010053589.1_pt1 | contig 12176 bp, 12 predicted proteins | sample 8237611 | NCBI WGS metagenome assembly JACZKY01 (sample SAMN16148055, study PRJNA663545) | marine sediment metagenome | biome: sediments and biomass from bioreactor inoculated with such sediments; feature: coastal sediments; material: methane- and iron-fed bioreactor; isolation source: Bothnian...
CCGCCGGAGCCTCCCCCGCCCGAGAAGCCGCTCCCGCCGCTCCGGGGGGATGAATACATCGCGGTGGACATGGAAGAGAGGGCGTTTCCCAGGGAGTGATGGAAGGAGGCAGGCCGGAAGGTGCCGGCGCCCCCTTCGGAAACGTACCAACCGGGAGGCTCCTGGTAGATCCCCTCGAAGGCGTCGGCCCACCGTTCCGAAACCCCAAGCGCGATCGCGTAGGGGAGGTATTTCTCGAACAGGTTGGCGTCCTTCATCCGTTCGAGCCGGTCCTTCTCGGCCCGCGCGAGGAACTCCTCGAAGCCCTTGACTCTCCCCAACGCCTTCACGCCGCTCAGCGTCTTGACCGGCATGCGGGAGGAGAAGAGAAGGACGGCGGCCCCGGAAAGGAGAGCGGCGGCCACCGCCTTCGCGCTTCCTCCCCATCCGAGCTTCCCGGCGATCAGCGCGATGGCGCTTCCCCCGAAAGCGACGAGGAATCCCGCGTACCGATACGTCGTCGTCACGCCCAAGGGGTTCGCGGCGAAGCATTTCATCCGTTCCAGCCCACCGAACGCGGCTTTCTTCAAGTCGTCGAGATTTTTATAGAATTCGAGCTTCAGCCCGGAGACGCTCACTTCCTGCCCGTGGTCCCGGAAAAGCCTCTCCATCAGCAATCGTTCGAAGGGAAGCAGTTCCGAGCCCGGCCCTTCGGTTTTTCGCAGGCGGTAATCGGTCTTGCGGAAAAGGACGCCCGGAGCCCTCTTCTCCTCGATCGTGATGTGCTTCTTCACGGCGAGGTCGACCACCGATGCGGTGATATCCTTCGGGTCGAGCCGCTCGTCGATCAGCACCCCGATCTCGGCGGGCAGGAGCGGACGGCCGTTCCCCTCCGGGGGAGCGTAGGCTACCACCAGCGGATCCCCCGTGGACGGATCCTTCCCCTTCCGGTACCAGCGCGTCAACATGTATCCGAGGCTGATCAGGGGAGCGAGAAAAACCCAGTTTTCCGGAAGGTTGAGACGGAAGAGCGCCGCCTTCCACGCGGAGCCCGGGTGAACGACCCCCTTCTCCCACCCGAGGACGATCGTCATCCCCTCGCCGGGGCGGAACTCCCTGGTTGCGGTGAAGGTCGCGCCGTTGGCCACGGGGGTGACCGTGCACGCCTCCTCCCTGGATCCCCGGGGACCGGTGTAGCCGCGGGCCCGGATCTTCAAGGGACCGCCGCCGGCGGACACGGTCGCCGTCGCGGAGGCCGACGCGATCGCGGCGGGCCATTCGTTCCCCGTCACGTTCCAGTAGAGCTCGTCGTGGTCCGGGAAGAAGAGGATCGCGTTTTCCACGATGTAGGCGATGACGTAAGCCTGCCGGCCCTCTACGAACCGGTCGGGATCGCCGATCCGGACCCGCAGGAATCCCCCGCTCCGATCGACCTTGTACCTCCAGGCGCCGCCGGCGGCGTCCGTCACCGAGACGATCCGAAGGGGGGTCGCGGATTTTTTACCTAGCTCGTCGGTGTACCGGAACGGGATGTCGCGGTACAGGCCGTGCCGCGGCCGGTGGAAGCTCACCTCGATCGTTTCGACGACCCGGAGGGAAGCGTCGCCCCGGACCTCGATCTCGGTCCGGAAGGAGCGGATCGTGAAATCCTCCGCGCGCGCCGGCGACGGAAGGAACGGAAGGAGCAGCAGGAGGACGGGCAGGAGCCCCGACAGGCCGACCGCGACGCCCCACCTCGTCGTCCGGGGGAGGATCGGGTCAGGAGAACCGGACATCGGTCCTCTCCCTCTCCCGCGCGGAGTCGAGCTGGAAGAACTCGGCCCCCCGGAACCCGAACCGGGGAGCGACCAGGTTGGAGGGGAAGGTTTGGGTGGCGGTGTTGTAATCCCGGACGACGGCGTTGTAATACCGGCGCGCGTACTCGATGCCGTTCTCGATCTCGGCGAACTGCTTCTGGAGCGCGAGGAAGCTCTCGTTCGCCTTGAGGGCGGGGTAGTTTTCCGCCAGGGCGAAGATCGACGCGAGCCGTTCCCCGAGGGCGGCCTCCTCCTTCCCCTTCTCGCCCGGCCCCTCGGCCCGCATCGCCCGCGACCGGGCCTCCGTGATCCCGAGCAGGGCGGCTTTCTCGTAGGCCGCGTATCCCTTCACGGTTTCGACCAGGTTTCCCACGAGGTCGTACCGTTTCTTGAGGAGGACGTCGATGTCCGACCACGAGGAGCGCGAGAGGTTCCGCAGCCGGACCAGCCGGTTGTAGAGCCACACCACGTAGACGGAAAGCCCCGCAAGGAGCGCCAGCGCCGCGATGGTACCTGCCGTCATCCGCATCGACCCCCCGCCGTTTACGCCGTTGTACCAGCATTCGCGGGAGCGGGTCAATCGTTCGACGGCACTCCCCGCCGGTATCGGGCGAGGGATCCGGATGCGAACGTCCGAACGGGGACGGAATTCGAAGTGCCCCGCAACATTGCGGCCCGGAAGATCATCTAATTTTGCATGGGACGGATAGATCTGAAGGATCACCGCGCGTCGATCGTCGGGACGGCCCTTGTCGCTCTGATGGGAGTGGGGGTCCTGTTCTTCTGAGTCACCGAGGAAGTGTGGCCGGCGGAGCCGGTCCCCCGGATGATCGAACGCACGCCGCCGGATTCCACGCGTGGCGCGGGGCCGGGAACGCCGGTCGTGTCGATCGCCGACGGGTAAGGAGGCGAACGGTGGAACCGGGTCCGGGGGCGGATGACGGCGCGAAGGAGACGCTCGAGGCGGTCGGGAGATTCAACGAAGCGTTCAACCGTCACGACGTCGACGGCGTGATGCGGTCGATGACGGAAGACTGCGTGTTCGAGAACACCTGCCCACCGCCGGACGGGGAGCGCTACGTCGGGCAGGAGTCGGTCCGCGGATTCTGGGAGCGCTTCTTCCGCTCTTCGCCGGACGCGGTCTTCGAGACGGAGGAGATCTTCGCCTGCGGGGACCGGTGCGTGGCCCGTTGGCTCTACCGTTGGGGCGGGAAGGACGGAACGCCGGGGCACATCCGCGGGGTAGACGTCTTCCGGGTCCGGGCCGGCAAGGTGGCGGAGAAGCTCTCGTACGTGAAGGGATAGTGTCTTCCGGCCACGATGCGGGGGCGGGCCGCCGCGGACCGTCCCCGCCGTATAGATCGTTCCGATCATCCCAGCAGCGACGTGAACTCCCTCACCGTGAGATGCTCGAGCCGTTTCACCGCTTTGATGATCCCGTGGCGTCGACCGGGCGGCAAGGCCTCGCGGGAAAGCGCGTGGAACTTCTCCTCCGCCCGCTCCCATCCCACCGGGCGGGTGTGGAACCCTTCGTAGTCGCGTTTCTCCCGTTGGAATTTCCGCCCGTCCTTCAGGGTGACCGCGACCCTGCAGGCGTGCTCGCCGGGGAACCGCTCCGTATATCCGGCGTCGGGGACGATCGTGACGCGCCGCAGGAGCGACTGGACATCCTTCCTTCCGATCCGCGCCTCGGCGTACTGGGCGGGCATCACCTTTCCGTCGAGGGCCGCCACCGCCAGGATATAGGGCAGGCTGTGGTCCGCCGCTTCCTTGGTGCGGACCGACGTCTTATCCCCCTCGGCCCCTCCGCCGATGATCAGGTGGGCCACGTCGAAGATGTCGACACGGATCCGGTCGATCTCCTCGCCGAGGAATCCCTCCTCCTGCATCATCTCGAGAAGGCCCTCGATCGCTGACTGGGAATGGATCTCCGCGTTGTACTTCTTCACGATCGTGCGGCGGACGCGCTCCAGGTCCTCCCGGAACCAGTCGATGTCGAAGGCGCCGGAGACCGACTGCATCCACCCCTTGGTTCCCTCGAAGACCTCCGGGGGGCCGGTGATCCCGCGCATCGCGAGGAAGGCGGCGCGCAGTCCGTTGAACGCCGTGTTCGGATACGCGAGCCCCTTCCAGTGGGAGAGCGATCCGGTCCGCGTCACCCGCAGCGCGATGTTCGACGCGCCCGAGATCCCGAGGGCGTGGGCGATCCGCGGCGCGTCCAATCCGAGCGCCTTCCCGCACCCGGCGGCGACGGCGAACGCCCCCTGGGTCGTATGGTCGAACCCCCGGTGCCGGACAGGCGCCACGTCGCTCAGCCGGCAGTGGACCTGGTAGCTCAATGCGAGGGCCGCCAGGAGCTCCTTGCCCGTCGCCCCGCGGCGGAACTCGGCGGCGGCGAGCACGGCGCCCAGGTTGTCGCTCGGGTGGCAGGTCTCCCCCTTCGCGAGGTAGCTGTCGTTGAAGTCGAGATACCGCACCAGCGCCCCGTTGAAGAAGGCGGCCCGGTCGGGGGAGGTCTTGCCTCCCCCGATCATCGTGCAGAGCGCGGCCCCGCCGAAGGCGTCGATCTCCTGCCGGAGGATCCGTGCCGGCTCGGACGCCAGGGCCCCGAAGGCGCATCCGAGGGAGTCGAGCGTCCGGATCTTGAGGGCCTCAAGAGCCTCGGGGGAGAGGTCCTCCCACCGGGCCTGCTCCGAAAAGGCCCCGAGCTGTTCCGACAGCGTCCTCTGTTCCTTTTCGTCCCGGTACGCCAGGCTGCTTCCGTGTCTCGCCATGGCCTACCTCCCCCCCGCTTTTGAGCGCGGTTCGACGAGCCGTGGGCGGGACGCGGGCTCTTTCTTTGGGGGCTCCTTGAAGGTGACCACCCGGCCCCACGTACCGGCGGTCCCCCAGACGCCGGACCGGAGGCACTCCAGCTGCACCACCTGGGAGTGGTCGACGAAGAGGTTCACGTCCGGCCCGAAGTTCTTCACGTACCAGGAGAAGACCGCCGGGTCGGCCGCCTCGAACATCACCTTGTCCTGGCCGACTTCGCCGGCGATTTTCGCCGCGACGTCGGTTCTCCAGCTCCGCACGCTCTCCGTGATCCCCTCGGACTCGATCATCACGAGGTGCGCGCCCGCCTCGAGGAACGCCTTCGCGGCGCGGATCGCGCGGGAAGGGTCGGCGGTTCCTTCGGCCTCGAGTTCCTCAGGGGTACTGGCCCCGCCGGCGCCGAACTGGATCCCAACCTCCGGCTTCGCCTTCATCCCGTGCTCTCCCACCCGCTCCACGAGGCGGACAAGGTCGGGCAGGGGAATCGAGAGGAATCCGCTGGAGATCTCGACGATGTCGAACCCGAGTCCCCGGCACTCCTCGAAGTACCGGTCCACCGCCTCCGGACCCTGGGTGAGGACCCGCTCGACGAAGCCCCCGGTGGATACGAGCACCTTGTGTTCGTGGCACAGGTCGATCAGCTCCCTCACCGCCCGCTTCGGCATGAGGGCGAACGAACCGCCGCTGAATTTCAGGATATCGACATACTCCCCCATGGTCTCGAGGATGTCCGCGAGGTACCGCTTCCCCATCGGGGCATAGTACGGCCCGCGGATCTCCGTGATGCCGCAGGTCCGGGGTTTTCCTTCCCTTCGGTTGATGTGGACGTATTCGAAACCGCGCGAAAGGTCCTGTTTCATGGCCAGCACCTCCTTTGCCGGGGATCGGTGAATGGTTCCACGGACGCCGATCGTCCCTCATTAACAGGATACATTCTCTTTATCGGAACAAGCCCGCCTCCTCCGATTTTCCGGGGGGAGCCAAGGCCGACGGGGGATACTCCAGTCGGGAAGGGGTGGAGGTCATCGGAGGAACCGGACCGCGAGGGGCTCAGGACGAACGGTGTTCCACTCTCCCCGTGTGAACGAAGCGGCTGAGGCGATCCACGTTCAGAACGAGCCGCCGTCCCTTCTTGAGGAAGCCCAGCCGCCGGAATTTTCCGAGCTGGTTCGTCACGGTCTCCCGCGTCGTCCCGATGATGTTCGCCAGATCCTCGTGCGTCACCCGCAGGCCGATCACCGTCCCTTCCGGGGTCTTTTCCCCGTGATCCTCGGCGAGCCGAAGGAGCGCGCGCGCGAGGCGGTGGTGCGACCATGTATGGCCGAACTCCGCGAAGGTTTTTTCGACCCGCGCGAGCCGGTTGGAGAGGAGGCGGATGAAGATCAACGAAGCGGCGGGGGAGGACGCCAGGAACTTCAGGAAGCCCGCCCGGGGAATGAAGGAAATGACCGCGTCCGAGTCCGCCACGGCGGTGAACGCGCGCAACTCCTCGGACAGCAGGAGCTCCCCGAAGATCGTGTCTGGCTTCAGGAGATGGAGGATGGTCTCCGCGCCCTGTTCGGAGAGGGAAACGAGGCGGACGAGCCCTTCCCTGAGGATGCAGAGGGAATCCGCGGGGTCCCCCTTCGAAAATACGGTCTTCCCCGCGGGGAACCTGCGTTCCGTGCACAGCCGGACGAACTCCCGCGCCTCGGCCTCGCTGAGACCGTGGAGGAGCTCTCCCGCGGTCGGGAACGTCATCGGCATCGGCCACCTCCCTCACCGGACTCTACTTTTCGTCCCGACGGAAAGCAAGCCGGGGACGCGGCTGGAAACCCGCGCCCCCGGCCTTCCCGCGGCCGTCAGGCCGCCTTCGGGTACTCCATTTCCGCGGCAGGCGCCGCCGGCTCCTCGCTGCCGGGAAGCGGCCACTCCGCCCAGAACAGTCGGTTGCCCTTCCTCTCCTCCCCGGCCGTGTAGCCGAGCATGATCGCCGTCGCCACCAGCGCCACCAGGATCAGTCCCGCGAAGAAGACCCCGACGGATGCGAGCGACTCCGCCTCGATCAGGATGCCTTCCATCGTGCTCACCTCCTTTCCCGTCATCTGGCTACACGATACCCCCGCGCGGGAATCGGTTCCGTGCGACCTTTCACATCCGCGCTTGCGCGATCGCATGTCGGCGGGAAGCGGCAAGGGGGACCCTCCCCGAATGAAATGTGAAAGGTTTCACAGCGGCGACGGGGGGTCGGTCATAGGCTGGGAATCAGGAAAGTCGGTCCTTTCGAAGGAAGGGATCGCCGCGGGAACCAACAGGTCAGGAGAAAAGGAGGGGCGGTCATGACAGGCGCGATGTCGGGCGAGGGGAACGTTATGAACCGGTGGTGGCGGGTCGCCGGGGCCTTGCTGATGAACCTGCCGTTGGGCGCTCTCTACGCGTGGAGCATCTTCGTGCTTCCGCTGGAGAAGGAGTTCGGGTGGACGCGCACGCAGACGTCCTGGGTCTTCACGATCGCCGTCTTCGTCTTCGGATTGAGCTTCATCGCGGCCGGGCGACTGCAGGACAAGAAGGGGCCGTTCTGGATCTCCGTCGTCGGATCGGTCCTGTTCAGTCTCGGGTGGATCCTCGCGACCTACGCGAAGGACCTTTCCTCGCTGTATCTGACGATGGGAGTCGTGCTGGGGGTCGGCAGCGGGTTCGGCTACGCCACGCCGATCCCGGTCTTGTCGAAGTGGTTTCCCGACCGGAGGGGGCTGGCGGTGGGACTCGCCGTGGCGGGATACGGCGGCGGGTCCTTCATCATCTCCTTCATCGGAAAGCCGACGCTTACCGCGTTCGGCTGGCGGGACACGTTCCTGTACCTGGGGATCGGGTACTTCATCGCGACGATGATCGGGGCGTTCATCCTGAGGAACCCGCCGGTGGGATGGAAACCGCCGGGCTGGGTGCCGGCGGCGGCGACCGCGAAAGTCACGGCGTCGAGGCACGAGTACGCTCCGGGCGAGGTGGTCAAGACCTCCGCCTTCTATTACATGTGGATCGCGTACGCCCTGGCGACCGGCGCGGGGCTCATGCTGATCAGCCAGCTGGTCCCCTTCGGCCGGCAGCAACTGAATATCGTTGAAACCGCGGCGAATCTGGCCATCGCCGTCGGGGCTGTGGGGAACGCTTCCGGACGGATCTTCTCCGGGTGGCTGTCGGACTCGATCGGGCGGCTCCAGACGCTGCGCCTGATGGTGGGAGTCTCGATCCTCGCGTTCCTGGTTCTCCCCCACATCGGAGGTGTGGTGGCCCTGTATGCCCTCGTGTTCGTCGTGTACTACTGCTACGGGACGCAGCTGTCGGTCTACGCGTCCACGACGGGCGACTTCTTCGGGACGAAGAACCTGGGAGTGAATTACGGGCTGCTCTTCACCGCGTGGGGAGTCGCCGGGATCATCGGGCCGATCATCGCCGGGCGGTTGTTCGACATCTTCGGCAACTACACCAACGCCTTCTATGTGGGTTCGGGGATCTGCGTCCTCGCGCTGGGGAGCCTGCTGATGGCGAAGCGGCCCGTCGCCCCGGCCGTGGCCGGCGTGGAGGAGGTCAAGGGAATGACGAGGGCGGCTTGATGCCGGGTTCCTCCGTGCCTGTGCACGTCGCGGGCCGGCTCCCCGTCAGCCGGCCCGCCCCGCGTGTGGAAGTTGCGCCATCGTCGGCTCCCGTGGATGATGCGTCATGATCCGGATCAGATGAGCCTGCGAGTATGTGGGAATCAGCACCGGAAGCATCCTGGCGGGAAATCGCTCGTGACGCCTGTAACTCACGGTCTCCTGCGAAAATGCGATGCATGAATGCAATTAGATTGTATTCTTTTCATGGGGTCGATTCGCGTATTCATTCGCTTTGCCGGCTTCTTGCGCGACGGGAAGGGGAGATGAACCCCTTCGTCCGGAAATCCACGAAACAGGGGGGGGGAGCATCCATGGAGGGACGAAAACTGGTCCTGGCGACGATGGCGGTCTTGGCGGTAGCAGGCGCAGCTGCCCTCGGGTGGCGGTGCAACAACGCGGGGGGAGGGGGAAGCCTCCTGGGACCGAATCCGGCCGATCAAGCGATCAACGCAAACGCCGACCGGATGGTCGATCAGGGGCGGCAGATATTTCGGTTCGACACCTTCGGCGACAACGTCTTCTGGGGAGGGGCCATCAAGCTGCACCAGGGAATCGCCGGCGCCGCAAACGGCGGCGTGGGGCCGGGGGTCTCCCCCGCCGCCGCCTTGGCAGTGGGGCTGAAAGTGGATCTGGATGCCCTCCCGGGAGACCTCGTCACCCAACTCCGGAACGGCCAGGTCGACCTGAGCGACCCGGCGACAACCCTCGCCCTTCTGAAACTGGATTCGGTCGTCGGGGTGACCGGCTTCTTCGACGCTGCCGGCACGCTCGTCTCGATGGGGATCCAGTGCGCTCTCTGCCATTCGGTGGTGGACAACTCCTTCACCGGCCCGGGGATCCCGGCGGGAAACATCGGCCGCCGCCTTGACGGCCCCCCCAATCGGGACTTAAACGTGGGCGCCATCATCAACCTGTCGCCCGACCTGTCCGCCGTGGTCGCCCTCTTCACGAACGCCGGCCTGGCCGTCACTGAAAATGCCGTTCGCGCCATCCTGCTCAGTTGGGGACCCGGGAAGTTCGACGCCGGGCTGTTCCTGGACGGACTGAATCGCCCCACGCTCATCCCGCCCGCCTCCGGGTTGGCGGGGGTCAACCTCCACACCTGGACCGGGTGGGGGTCCGTCACTCACTGGAACGCCTTCGTGGCGGTCCTCGAGATGCACGGCCAGGGGACGTTCTTCGACCCGCGCCTGAAAAACCAGGCCCAATTCCCCGTGGCATTCGCCAACGGCTTCGACAATGTGCGCAGCGCCACCGACCTGGTCACCTCGAAGCTGGCGCCCCTGCACTTCTACCAGCTGGCCATCCCGGCCCCGACCCCGCCGGAGGGCAGCTTCGACGCGGCGGCGGCCGCCCGGGGACAGGCGGTCTTCGGGGGGAAGGCGAATTGCGCCCGGTGCCACGTGCCGCCGCTCTTCACCGAGCCGGGGTGGAACATGCACACCGCCGCCGAAATCGGGATCGACGAATTGCAGGCCCTGCGATCCCCCGACCGGCGGTACCGCACCTCGCCGCTGAAGGGCTTATGGACCCACCAGAAGGGCGGCTTCTACCACGACGGCCGGTTTGCCACTCTGGAGAATGTGGTGGACCACTACGACACCACCTTCTCCCTCGGGCTGACGGCCCAGGAGAAGGGCGACCTCGTCCAGTACCTGCTGTCGATCTGAGGCTCCACAATCTTGTGGCGCTCCTTCACTCCATGCCGGGTCTGGAGGAGAATATATGGTAATGATGCCGCGATCCCCGGACCCGTGAAAAGAGGCGGGAAGCAAGCGGTTGGGGGGGGGAGATCCCGGTCGGATCATGACGACGAGGGAAATGGAAGGAGGCGAATATGAGAAGAGTGGCATGGGTAGCTCTGGTACTTGTGGCCGCTTTTTCCATCGCGTCGGACATTCCGGTTGCGGAAGCCGGCGAAGGAAAAGCCAAGGATAAAATGATCTGCTCGAAGTCGGCAATATCCTTGAAGATGACGATGAGGAAGCTCTGGGAGGATCACATCACCTACACGTCGTTCTACATCACCAGCGCCCTTGCGGGCAGCGACGATGCCGGGAAGGTGGCGGAAAGGCTATTGAAAAACCAGGAAGACATCGGCAACGCCATCAAGCCGGTTTACGGCGAAGCCGCGGGGACCAAGCTGACGGCCTTGCTGAAGGAGCACATCCTGATCGCCGTGGACCTGGTCAAGGCCGCCAAGGAGGGGAACAAGGAGGCGACGGAGGCCGCGGACAAGAAGTGGTACAAGAACGGGGAGGACATTGCCGGATTTTTGAGCAGCGCCAACCCGAAGCACTGGCCGAAGAAGGCGTTGACGGAAATGATGTTCGCTCACCTGGCGGTCACCAAGGATGCCGTGGTCGCCAAACTGAACAAGGACCATGGGGCGGCCATCAAAGCGTACGACAAGGGGCACGACCATATCCTCATGATGGCGGACGCGCTGGCGGATGGCATCGTGAAGCAGTTTCCGGAGAAGTTCCGGAAATAGGTGGAGCCCGAAAGGGTGGGCCGGTTCCCTGTCCGCCGGCCCACATCGCGTCCGGGTGTTGCGCCATCGTCGGCTCCCGTGGATGATTTCCCCACGCGGGACATATTGACGTGCGTCAATGGGCAGGGATTCCCCTCCCTGGATAATAATATAATGAGCGACAGCCGTCCGCTTTCGGGATGATCCGAAGGGGGGACGGCATGTACGGAGGGACAGGGAGCGGCCGCGGGACGGCGGAGCGCGTCTTCGTCCAGGCGGAAGGGGGAGGATGAGATGAAGATCGCTGGAGCGGGGCGGTGAGCCCGACGACGATCCGGTTCCTCAAGGTCGGGATGGCCTATTTCGTCCTGGGGGCGCTGCTGGGAACCCTGCTGGCCGTCCCGTTCACCCGGGACCTCCTGTATAGGGCGCCGGGCGCGCAGTGGAGGCTGGCGCACACGCATCTCAACCTGGCGGGTTTCGTCGTCATGATCATCTTCGGCGTCGCGTACCACATCCTGCCGCGCTTTGCGGGGAAGCCGCTGCACAGCGAGTCGTGGGCCACCGCGCACTTCTGGATCGCGGCGCTCGCGACGGCGTGGATGGTCCTCGGGTTCATCGCTCCCGCGGCCGCCGTTCTCCTCTGGACCGGGAGCGTGGCGCAGCTTGCGGGGATCGTTCTCGGGGTCGTCAACCTCTGGCTCACGATCCGGTGATCCCGGCCGGACGGGAGGGAAAGGGGAGGCATCATGTTTGACGCACTGAAAGAGGCGGAATTCTCGCCCGACCGGCCCGTGTCGAAACTTCTGTACGACTCCGACGCGATGCGCGTCGTCGTTTTCGGCCTCAACGCGGGGCAGGAGATCCCCCCGCACACGGCGCCTTCCCGCGTCGTGCTCCACATGGTGCAGGGGAAGGGGAATTTTCTCACCGGGAGCGGCGAACGGCCGGCCCGCGCCGGGGCCTTCGTCGTCACGGAGCCCGACGAACCGCACGGCCTCAAGGCGGACGAAAAGACCGTTCTGCTGGCCGTCATCGCCCCCCGGCCGTAGGACCGGGGGGATCGCATCCAGGGAGGAGCCGGCGATGGAAACCATCACCCGCGACATGGTCATCAACGACGTCATCAGGAAGCACCCGGAGACGATCAAGGTCTTCAACGAGTACAAGGTGGACTCCTGCTGCGGCGGCGGGGCGTCGATCGAGACGACGGCGAAGCGGGACGGGATCGACGTCGAACCCCTGGTGAAGGCGCTGAATGTCGCCGTTCGTGGAGCGGAGGGATAGCGCGGATATCGCGGTGATGATGATACGGAAGGGGCCGGCGCGGCGGGGGAAGTTTCTCCTTGCGGCGCTGGCCGTCCTCCTGCCGATCTTGTTGCTTCCCGCCCGGGGCTCCTGCACGGAGGAGTACGCCACGCGGACCGGAAAGCCGTGCGGCGCCTGCCACCTGAACCCGTCGGGCGGCGGAGACCTGTC
>JACZKY010033402.1_pt1 | contig 12160 bp, 17 predicted proteins | sample 8237611 | NCBI WGS metagenome assembly JACZKY01 (sample SAMN16148055, study PRJNA663545) | marine sediment metagenome | biome: sediments and biomass from bioreactor inoculated with such sediments; feature: coastal sediments; material: methane- and iron-fed bioreactor; isolation source: Bothnian...
ACCGCCGCGGATTCCGTCCGCTTTCCATGCCGAAGCGGAGAGACTGACCTCGGGAAGACCAGGTCTGCAATTGCGTCCTCCGAGACTCCTCGCGCGCGCCTGAGCGCACGCGCCACATCAGGTTCGTGCGCCGCACCGCAACCGGCGGCCGACATTTGGCCGTAGCGAACCTGGAGTCTCAACATGAATCAGATATCACGTCGCCAGTTTATGGCGTCCGTCGCCGCGTGCGGCTCAGCTGGCCTGCTCCTCTCCTCGGGCATTGGCAAGGCATTTGCCGCAGGCCCTTCCGTCATTCGAGCGCAGAGCCGAACGATCGAAGTCAACGGCCGCGCCGCATCAGTGCTCGGCCTGCTCCAGTCTGACGGCAGCCACGGGATCACGCTCGAAGCCGGGCAGGATTTTGCCATGCGGCTGGAGAATGCGCTCGACGCGCCGACCCTCATTCACTGGCACGGCCTGACGCCGCCGTTCGGGCAGGATGGCGTGCCGGATCTACCGCAGGCTCTTCTGGCTCCCGGCGAGGCCTATGACTACAGCTTTACCGTCACCACGCCCGGCACGCACTGGATGCACGCCCATACGCTGCAGGAACAGCAGCTTCTGGCCGCGCCACTGATCGTCAGGGATTCCGCCGAAGCATCGCTCGACGAGCAGGAGGTTGTGGTTCTGCTTCACGACTTCAGCTTCAAGATCCCCGAAGAGCTGCTTACCGGACTGACCGGAGGGACCGCGATGGGCGGGCATGGCGGCCACGGAATAGGCCATGACGCGGCCATGGCACCGGCGGGCGGCATGGCGATGGACATCAACGATGTCGAATACGATGCCTATCTGGCCAATGACCGCACCCTCGCCGATCCTGAGGTTTTCCGCGTCGAGCGCAGCGGCACGGTCCGGCTGCGGCTGATTAACGGCGCCACAGCCACCGCCTTCTGGATAGACATCGGCAACCTTCACGGCGCGGCGATCGCTGTCGACGGCAATCCCGTCACGCCGGTCAAGGGCAGCCGGTTCCCGCTCGCCATGGGACAGCGCATCGATATCCGGCTGCGCGTGCCGGGAGAGGAAGGGGCCTGGCCGATCCTCGCTCATCGCGAAGGCGCGGTCGAGAGGACCGGCTTCGTGCTCGCTACGGCGAATGGCGAGGTGAAACGCGTCGCGGCGTCGGCCGGCATACCTTCGGAGCCTCTCGATCTGTCATTCGAGGCGGGCCTGCAATCCACGAAACCCCTGGCCGGTGCGGAAGCCGGCCGGCGCAAGGAAGTGATCCTCGGTGGGGGCATGATGGGCTACTCTTGGACCCTCAACGGCAAGATCTGGGGATCGCACGACGTAATTGAGGTCGCTACCGGCGAGCGCGTCGAGATCGACATGCGCAACGACAGCATGATGGGCCATCCGATGCACTTGCACGGCCACCATTTCCAGGTCGTCGAAATCGATGGGAAGCGGATGCAAGGCGCTGTCCGCGACACCGTTTGGTTGCCGCCGCAGCGGGCTGTCACGGTCGCCTTCGATGCGAACAATCCCGGCGAATGGGCCTTCCACTGCCACCATCTCTACCACATGGCGGCAGGCATGATGACCACTGTCCGCTACGCCGCGTGAACTCTCAACGCCGGGCGCGGAACCAGCCCGCGCCCCTGACCAACTTCCGAAGGAGAATGGAAATGACGAAGATTCGCTTCACCTTGATGGCCGGTGCGCTGCTGCTGGCTGCTCCCGCCTTCGCCGAGGATGCCCACCATCCGGCTGAAGTCGCTCCCGAGACGCCGAGTCAGTCCGCTCCGGTGCCGGTTACTCAACAGGCGGCCCCCGGCGGCGTGATGCCTGGCGGCATGATGATGCCTGGCATGATGTCGGGCGACATGATGCAGATGATGATGCGGATGATGATGTCCGGAGGCCAATCCCCGATGGCGGGAGAAGAAATGGGGCGGATGGCTTCCAGTGGTCCCATGGGTCCAATGGCGCAGATGATGTCGCCCGAGCACGTCGAAGGCCGCATCGCCTTCCTCCGCACCGAGCTTAAGGTAACGCCTGCCCAGGAGCCGCTTTGGGAGGCGGTCGCCGAAACAATGAGAGAAGGCGCGCGCGCGTCGGAACCCATGATGCAGCAGCGGGCGACGGCGCAGACGCTGCTTTCGGCTCTCGAAGGACGTGAGCGAGCGCTATCTGCCCGCCTTGAAAGTGTCCGCCGCCTGAGGGCCGTCGTCGAACCCTTCTATGCAGCCCTCACTGAGATGCAAAAGGCGACCGCGGACAAGCTCATCGAGGGGATGGGAATGATGTGAGGGGGAACAGTCTGTGCAAGGAGGCTTACCCATGCCCGAATATCCTTTTTCGGCAGAAACCCGAGTCGTCGTAGACGCCTCTCCCGAGGCGGTTTTCGCGTTTCTCGACGACCACCGCAACCTCTCCGCGCACATGGAGCAGTCATCCTGGATAATGATGGGATCGAAGATGGATATCCACCTCGACGAGAGGGGGACGCGCACCGTCGGCTCCAAATTCGGATTCACCGGAAGCATCCTCGGCATTCCGCTCTCAGTGGAAGAGATGGTGAGCGAACGCAATCCGCCTCGCTCGAAAGCGTGGGTCACCATTATGGAACCGGCGCTGTGGGTGATAGGACGCTATCGAATGGGATTCGTGATCGCGCCGGAGTCCGGTTCGTCGCTGCTGACGGTCTGCATCGGCTATGATCTGCCGCGACGTTTCGGGACACGGTGGCTCGGCTGGCTTCTGGGCGGATTCTACGCAAAATGGTGCACCAACCGGATGGCGAACGATGCTGCCCGGCATTTTCGCCTCGAGGCTGGCGAGGCAAATCATTGGCGCAATCGTCAGACACCGTGAAGAAGGTGAAGTTATTCAACGGACCGTTCATGCCGATGTCGCAGCGTCTCGCCATCATTTCGGCTGCAGTCGTCCTGTTTCAGCTGACATCCGTCCCCGGCGGCGTTGCACGGCCGTCTTCGACTGTCGAGCGTCGTCAGCAGGCGATGAAAGATATGGCCTTCGCGGCCAAGACAATCGCTGCAATGTTCAGCGGGGACGTTGCCTACGGCAAGACCAGACTGCGGGAAGCCGCATCGGCCTTCGTCTTGCATAGCTCCGAGCTAAGTGTGCTGTTCGCCGGAAGTGCCGGGTCGAAAAGCGAGGCTGACGATCGGAGAATCGCAGCCGAGCGGAAGGAGTTCGACGAGATCGCCACACGGCTGGAAGAACTCGCCGTCGCCTTCGATCGGAAAGCCGCCCAGGCCGGAAACGAGATCACTCCCGACATGCGAATGGGATCCGGCGTTCCCGGCGGCGGCAGTCTGCTTGGGGCCCGACCGTCGAGGACCGAGGCAGATCTGAGCGACATCTCCGCCGAGCATCTGTTTCACATGATGCTTGAATCCTGTACCACCTGTCACAGCAAATATCGGCTCAGGAAGTAGGTTGAAGCGGTTGCGCCGCGCGAAACCGACGGTCCCTTCGGGTTGGCCCAATTTGGCCGTTGCGTGCCGTCAGCGGAGTCTCGCCGAAATCCGCTCCATCTGTTCTATCTCTTGACGTTGTCCCTCTGTGATCTGTGTGCACAGAGCAACGAGTTCCGGATCGGCGAGACGTGCTTGCCGGCACATCAGGATGGCACCCGAATGATGCGGGATCATGGACGCGACGAACTGGCGGTCGTCGATCAGAGCCTGCTCTCGCGTCGCCCAGAAGGAGCCGGCCGTCAGAAGAGCGAACGCCACGTAAAGCGCAACGTTCGCCTGACGGTTCGGGAACATGCCAGGCATCGTCGCCAGCATGAAGATGCCCATCGGCGCCCACATGGTCACAGCCATGTAGAACATGTTCAGGTTGTTCCGGTAGTCGGCCGGACCGTCGATCATCGTGAACATGACGACATACATGACCAACAGTCCGAGGATCATATTCAGCCAGAACATGAGGTAAGGGCGACTGCGGGCGTGGTCCCGATGCCTGCTGTGATCGTGTTCCATTTCAGTTTTCTCCACGTCAATGCCCCAAGCCGGCGGGCTTGACGATCATCCAGATGGCCATGCCGACCATCATCAGGTTTTCCGTGAGCGACACGAAGCCCAAGGGGACGTTGCTGTCACCGCCGACGCAGGCGCATTTCAGTTCGCGCCTGTCGACATAGACCGCCTTGAATACGGATACGGCACCGACGCCGCCGATGAAGAGCGCGACGGGGACCGAAACCCACATCAGCGCGCCCGATACCATCAGGACACCCGCCAGTCCTTCGGCGAAGGGATAGATCCTGCCGTAAGGCACCCAGCGCCGGGCAAGCAGGTCGTAGTTGAGGAACATGGTCGCGAAACCGTCGACGTCCTTCAGCTTCTGGAGCGCGAGCAGACACATGGCGAAGGCCACGAACCACTCGGCCGCCGCGACCGTCGCGACGCTGCCGTAGGCAGACCAGCTTGCGGCCAGCGCCATCGCGAGCGCGATGCCGAAGAGCGCGATGACCGGCTTGTAGGTGACGGCGTCCTTGTCCTTCACCTCCTTGCCGAGCCACGCACGCAGGTCATCGTAGCCGCCGACGCGGCGGCCATCGATGAAGGTCTGCGGAGTGGTCTCCACCTTGTGCTCCGCCTTGAATGCGTCCGTCTCGGCGCGCGACTTCAGATGATGGTCCTCGACCTCGAAGCCTTCTCGCTTCAGGAGGTCGCGCGCCTTCAGGCCCCACGGGCAGGTGTGCTCGGGGGTAACCATCCGGTAGAGTTCGGCTTTGCGTGCGGTCGCGGATGACATTCACGTACCCTTTCGATTGGAGAACCGTGCCGCCGCGGGATTGTTCCGGCACGACGGCGTCGGCGTTCACAGAGCGGACGCCGGGTAACCTGCGTCGGCGAGCGCCTTCGATATGGCGGCGGCCGAAGCGCCGGTTTCGACTGCGATCGTTCTCGTGACGGGATCGACGTTGACCCTGGCATCCGGATTGACGCGCTTGACGGCTTTCGAAACGCTCCGGGCACAGCCGCCACAGGTCATGTTCTCGATATGGAATCGCATGCGGATCTCCTTCCTTTGAACGGATGAGCCCTTGATCCGGCTTCCAGCTTCTGGAAGGTCAAGCACGAATTTCAATCGGTATCGCGTCGATCATCAGAGGCTGGAAGGCCCATCCCACGGAGACGGAATCCGCCCGAACGGAACGCCGATAAACGGGCCGCTTCACATGACTGTCGGTGCGTGACTTCACGGCGCCCGCATTGATGGCATGACCTGGGCTCCCTTGCTTCGGATGCGGGAGCGGTCGCTGAGGTCCCTCGACGGCGTCCACAACGCGCACGTCGGCCCGGGAAGCGAAACCGCCCAGGTCGAAGCCGTCCCGCGACGTCGCCAAGTCGAGGCCGGCGTTCTTCCGCGCCGGACGCGGGCGCATTGGCGCCCTCCGGGATCTTCGTAGTCGGCAATGCGCTGCGCCTCGGGAGGCACCGCCGATGGTCAGATGGGGCTCACGCCGGCCTCAGCGATAGCTGGCGTAGACCTCCGTCGACCCGTCGCGCTTGACCAGAAGCACGTCGTATGGTTCCGCGTCGGCCATATCGCCCATGCCCGGCGAGCCGTACGGCATGTCGGGGACCGTCAGCCCGATCGCGTCGGGCCGTTCCTGGAGCAGGCGCCGCACCTCGCGCGCCGGCACATGGCCCTCGATCACGTAACCGTCGATCCTGCCCGTGTGGCACGAGGTCTGGCCAGGCTTGAGACCAGCCTCCGCCTTGGCGGCATCGAGGTCCGCCAGCGGGAGGTCGATCTCGGTCACCTTGAAGCCCGCCGCCCGCATATGCGTGCCCCAAGACGTGCAGCATCCGCACGAAGCCGACTTCAGCACCTCGATAGTTCCTGCCGCCCAGGCGGCCTGGCTCGCCAGCGCCAATGCGGTGAATGCGGCCGCGCGAGCGAACCTGTTCAATGTCTTCATCGCCGTCTCCTACCGGAAGAATACGTATTTCACGAGGGCTGCGATCACGAGGACCACGACGACCAGGCCGACGAGGCCCCACAGTCCCATGCCCCACATCATGCCATCGATCCCGTTCTGCACCATGGCTCTCGCCTCCTGAAAGGGGCGCGGCCACCCGGGCCCACCCCGGCTGCCTCTACCTGATGTCGGTGACCGTTATACGGCCGTCGATCCGGTCGGCCGTGAACTCGATCTTCTGGCCGACCTCGACCTCGTCGATCATCGAATCCTCTGCGACCACGAACACCATCGTCATGGCAGGCATGTCGAGGCTCTTCAGTTCCTCGTGACGGATCGTCAGCTTCTTCTGCTTCTCGTCGATCTTGGTGACCTCGCCGAAAGTATACTCCTGCGCGGGGGCTGACGCCACGCCGAGGCCGAGGGCCGCGGCGGCGGCCAGTAGGATGCCTGTCTTCTTCATGCTTCTTCCTTTCCGTATTGCCGGTTCAGTAACGGACCTTGATGTCGCCCTTCATGCCGGAATCGTAGTGGCCCGGGATAAGGCAAGCGAAACCGAAGTCGCCCGCCTTGGCGAAAGTCCAGATGATCTCGCCAGTCGCACCCGGCGCGAGCCGGATCGAGTTCGGATCGTCGTGTTCCATTTCGGGGAAACGCTCCATGAGCTCCTTGTGATCCAAGATGCCCTCGTGGACGTCCATGACGAATTCGTGGTCGAGCTCGCCCTTGTTGACGAATTTCAGGCGGAGCGTTTCACCTGCGGCGACCCCGAGCGACGCGGGCTCGAACACCATGCCGCCATCGCCACGTTCCATCATCGTGATTGTGACGGTCCGGGACGCATCTGCCCGTTTTCCTGGCTTGCCGATTGCCATCATCCCGGCCTCTCCATGGCCGCCTGAATGGTTCCCGGCCGCCCAGACTCCGCCGGTGAAGGCGATAAGGGTGGCGAGTGTTGCAGCGGATGTCTTCATGTCAGGGTCCTTGTTTTTCGATTGAATTACTTGTCGGAGTGGCGGGCGTACGGGGCCGTCGTTCTTGCGTCGGCGGCCTTTGCCGGAGCGGGGACGTCGCCCGTCCATTCGTAGGCGACCGTGCCTTCCGGGTGGTCGTACCATCCCGGATCGGCGTAATCGTTCGCCGAGATGCCCTCGCGGACCTTCACGACCGAGAACATTCCGCCCATCTCGATCGCCCCGAACTGGCCCCAGCCCGTCATCATCGGGATCGTGTTGTCGGGGAGCGGCATCTCCATCTCGCCCATGTCCGCCATGCCCCGGTTGCCCATGGCCATGTAGTCGGGCTGGACGCGCTGGATGCGGCGGGCGACGTCCGTCTTGTCGGCGCCGATGAACGTCGGCACGTCGTGGCCCATCGCGTTCATCGTATGGTGCGACTTGTGGCAGTGGATCGCCCAGTCGCCGAGATATTTCGCATCGAACTCGTAGGCCCGCATCGCGCCGACCGGAATGTCGATGGAGACTTCGGGCCAGCGGGCTTCGGACCTCACCCAGCCGCCGTCGGTGCACGTCACCTCGAAGTCGTAGCCGTGCATGTGGATGGGGTGGTTGGTCATGGTGAGGTTACCCACCCGCACGCGAACCCGGTCGGCCTTGTTCACGACCAGATGGCTGATGCCGGGGAAAACCCGGCTGTTCCAGCACCACAGGTTGAAGTCCGTCATCTCCATGACGCGGGGCACGTAGGAGCCCGGCTCGATGTCGAAGGCGTTAAGCAGGAAGACGAAGTCGCGGTCGACGCGGTGGAGCGCGGGATCCTTCGGATGGATGACGAATAAGCCCATCATGCCCATCGCCATCTGGACCATCTCGTCGGCGTGCGGGTGGTACATGAAGGTGCCGCTCTTCACGAGGTCGAACTCGTAGACGAAGGTCTTGCCGGGCGGGATGCCCGGCTGGGTGAGGCCCGTCACGCCGTCCATGCCGCAGGGCAGGATCATGCCGTGCCAGTGGATCGTGGTGTGCTCCGGCAGCCTGTTGGTGACGAAGATGCGGACGCGGTCGCCCTCGACGGCCTCGATGGTCGGGCCCGGCGACTGGCCGTTGTACCCCCACAGGTACGCCGTCATGCCGGGACCGAGCTCGCGCTCGACCGGCTCGGCGACCAGATGGAATTCCTTCACGCCGCCGTTCATCCGGTGAGGCAGCGTCCAGCCGTTGAGCGTGACGACGGGCTGGTAGTCCGGTCCGCTCGACGGGAAGATCGGCGGCTGCATGTCCGGGGATTCCATAATCGGTGCGTCGGGCAGTCCCATGGCCGAGGTCTTCGACCATGCGGCGGCGCTCGCCAGGAACGCGCCGCCTCCGAGGATCTGTCTTCTGGTGATCATCGTCCTGTTCTCCGGGTCAGTGTCCGCCGCCGCCCTCGTCGGCGACCGAGGTCTCAGCACCTGAGCCCGCGAGCGCGCTGCCGCCCCCTCCGTATACGGCGGTCCCGAGGTTGACGTCGGCCAGCCAGAACTGGCGCTTGGCATTGAGGGAAAGCATGATCGAGTTCACCTTCGCCCGCGTGTCGGCAAGCAGTTCGAAGGTGTTCGTGATCATGCCGTTGTAGGTGAGGAGCGCCTCTTCCTCGATGATCGTGCGCAGTGGTACCACGTTGGCACGGTAGTGGCGCGCGATGTCGAGGGTCGACCGATAGCCGTCATAAGCGCTGCGCGCCTCCGAGCGAACGTTGACCGCCCGCTCCGCCAGCAGGTTGGCAGCCCGCATGTAGGCGAGTTCCGCCTTGCGCATGCGGGCCTGTCCGCTGTCGAAGATCGGAATGGCGAATTCCAGTTCGGCATTGAGGACGACCTTCGTCTCCGCCCTGCCGTCCTCGACCTCTCTCTCGATCTCCGCGCCTGTCACGAGTTCGAGGTCGGAGACGTACCGCGTGGCTTCGGTCAGCCCGTAGGAGAGCGCCAGGGCCTCCAGTTCCAGCTTGGCGATTTCCAGATCGACCCGGTTCCTCAGAGCCTGCGCCTCGATGTCCTTGCGGGCGAGAGGGTTGGCCGGAAGCGCAGGAAGCGCGTTCGGCACCTGGTAGTCGACGTCGTAGCCCCAGAGCCCCATCAGCCGCGTCAGCGTTTCCTTGGCCATGCGCGCCTGCATGCGGGCCTCGGCCGTCTGTCCCGCGAGTTCGGCGTAGAAGACGTGCTCTCGCGCCTGACCCGTCTTTGTGAAGGCACCCGTCTCCCCGAGCTTCTCGGCAAGCGCCGACGCGGCATCGGCCGCAGCCTGCGCGCGGTTGAGATAGGCGACGCGCTCCCAGGCGGCGACCGCATCGATCCACGCCCGGCGCGTGTCGGCCGCCAGACGAAGGGTCGCCTCGGCCGCCCTGAGCTGGGACTGCCGGAAACGGACATCGGCGATCGCCATCCGCTGTGGACGGGTCAACAGCGCGAGGATGTTGCTCACGATGGTCGTCTCGAGCGTCCGCGCGGCATCGATCCCGGTCACGCCGACCGAGACGCGCGGGTTGACCAGCAGGGACGCCTGCCAGACGTCAGCCGAGGATATTCCGACCTCGGCATAGGCCGCCTGCAGCCCCTTGTTGTTGAGAAGCGCCACCTGTACGGCGAGGTCCGGTCCGAGCGTCCTGTCCCTGACGAGCGAGGTCACGCGTTCGCCGAGTGCACGCGCCTCGGCGCTCGACTGGACCCATACGGTCTCCTTGCCTGTTACTGCCGTAGTCCTGGCCGAAACGGCCTGGAACCCCGCGAGCGGGTCGTCCAGACCATCGGCGGTCGTGACGCAGGCCGAAACGAGGAGCGGGGCCGCTAACGCGGCGATTCTGCGTGCCGAGCGCCTCATGAGCCCGACTCCCGGTTCGCGGGCGACAGACTGTCGTTCAGCCGCCGCCAGTCTTGGGGACCGGTCGGACGCCGCGGATGAAAGCCACCGAGGACGGGAGAATAGCGGGCGTCCCTTATTCCCATGACCGGGTCGGCCGGATTGAAGGCGGGAAGAAGGTTCGGTGGCGGAGTCGCCACGCAGCCTGCCGCGAAGAGCGACGCTGCAAGCGCCGCAGTACTTGGAATTCGCATGTGAAACCTTGAACCTGACAGGAAAGGCGGCCCGCGCGCAGACGCACGGGTGACGTTGCGCCACTCGGCGCAGCCGGTCAGGTCAGATTCGGGGAGGTCTAACGAGCTCGTGCGTCTCGTCGGGCGTCAGAGCATCGGACGCGAAAAGCCCAAATGCACCGGCGGACGGATGGGCGAGGTCCGACCAGCAGGGCGGAGCGGCGGTGGCAGGCATGCAGTGCATGTCGCAGCAAAGATCAGCCGTCGAGGCGTATCCGTGATGGTTCCCATCATTGCCGGAAGACGGCGTCTGATCAGCGTGGTCGCCGTGGGCGGCACCGTGATCGTGGGGGGCAACCTGCAGGAGCGTCTCGGCCTGTGAAGGATTCACGGCCGACTTCGCCATTACCACCATGCCAGGCTGAAGCGAGGCGACGATGAGCAGGGCGAAGGCGAAAAGGGCGCGAACGAATGCCCCCCTCGCTCCGCTATGTCTGCTCGAATCCATCATTCGTCCACTTTCGACATATGTCGCGACCGCAAGTCAAGCACCAACGGCCGGATGAGCGCCCAGATGACGAAACGTGATGATGCTAGGATTCACCGATCGACTGCCGGAGATTTGTTTCTCCTTATAGGTCTGAGGCACAATTTGGCCGTTGCGATTCATTGCGGATTGCGGCCGGAAGGATTTGCGATGGCGGTTAAGCGGACGGGATAGCTCCGCTTCGAGGACGCGTTCAGGGGCGGGCGGGACTTGGCGGTTCGACGGGGACGCTGGAGCGGATCGGCACGCTGGTGAATTGGCAACGGTTCGAGAAGCTGCTTGCCGGCTTCAATCACGACGGGCTGGGCCGGCCGGCGCTAGTGCTCTACAAGGCGCTGCTCCTGCATTCGCTCTACGGTCTTTCGCCGCGCGAGTTGGAGGAGGCGCTAACCGACCGCCTGTCGTTTCGCCGCTTCGGCGGGCTTTCGCTGGAGGAGGGCGTGCCCGACCATTCGGCGCTTTCCCGCTTCCACGCCCCTTGAGACCATGGACGAAAGTCTTTTCGACCGCGTCGCGCGCGGCACCATGGCATGCGTGAGAAAGCCTGAACAGGCGCCGGCGCTTGACGAGGCCGACTCAACCCCGCCCGGTCACCTCGGCCGCGCCGGCGGCGACGATGAGCAGGGCGCCGAGCGCCTGCGGGACGCCAAATGGCTCGTGCGCGAAGAGGGCGGCCGAGACCGTACCGGTGAGCGCCTCGGCGAGCAGCAATAAGCCGACGCGCGCCGGCTCGACGCGCTGCGCAGCCCACAGCACCACGATGTTGGGGATGGTGAACATCACCACGCCGAGGGCGAGCACCAGCGGCGCCATATTCGCGATGGCGGGCATGTCGGTCGACAGTCCGCCGAGATGGAAACGCAGCGCCATCATTATCGCCGTCATGCCAAGACCGCCCAGCGAAAAGGCGAGCACGGCCGCCGGCACCGAGCGCGACGGCCGGTGATAGCTCCGCAGCGTGCCGAGCGACCAGCACAGGCCTGCCGCGAGGCCCACCCAGTCGCCGGCATTGTGCGGGATCGGCAGGCCCTGGTCATTGCCGATGATCAGCCACAGGCCGCCCAACCCCAGCGCGATCGCGCCGAGGCGCTGCCATGTCAGCCGCTCGCGCAGGAAGGCGACGCCGATCAGCGTGCTCCAGACCGGGGTGAGGTAGAAGAGCAGGATGGCGCGCACCACCTCGGTCATGACCAGGCTCAACGTGTAGAGCGCGAAGGCGGTGCCGAGCAGCAATCCGGTCAGCAACCGGTCGAGACCGCCGCCGCCGCGCGCGGCGCGCGGCGCGAAGGGGAGGATCGCTGCGGCCGACACGGCGAAGAACATCAGATTTACCCAGTCGACCGAGACTCCGGCATCGTGGACGATGCGCAGCGGGAACCAGAACAGGCCCCAGATGCCGCCCGCCATCAGCACGCCGAGGCTGGGCAGATAGGTGGGCGGGGTCCTGGCGGCAGTTATGTCCGGCATGGTCTTCTCGGCGAACGGAGGCAGGCGGGGCTCGTCGTGCGGTTTAGCCGCCGTCGACGATGAAGGCCGCGCCGGTGACGGCGCGCGCTCGGTCGCTGGCGAGGTGGAGCGTGGCCGATTTCGTCAGCATGCCGACCGGTGCGCATTCGCCCCGCGCGGCGGCGCC
>JACZKY010041983.1_pt1 | contig 12158 bp, 9 predicted proteins | sample 8237611 | NCBI WGS metagenome assembly JACZKY01 (sample SAMN16148055, study PRJNA663545) | marine sediment metagenome | biome: sediments and biomass from bioreactor inoculated with such sediments; feature: coastal sediments; material: methane- and iron-fed bioreactor; isolation source: Bothnian...
GAAACAGAGTGATCCAGATTTGGCAGGAAATACTCTAGCCCGCGACGAAGCGATCGAGGTTCAGCACAACGGCGAAGCGGTCCTCGTGCCGATTGCGCGCCCGGAAAGAGCGGTTCCTCGGCGTGGTAGCGTCTGACCAAGTCCGGCCTTGGCATGGGGCCGGCTGCGTCGGTATTGACTGGCGTCGTCATCTCCAGCAAGGCGGTCACCCAGCAAATTGAACGAGAGCCGCAACGTCAGTTGGTGAGAGCACAGAGTGCGTGGAGAAGAACATTCGCGCCTGCGGCGAGATCTTCTGGCGCAGCGTATTCGTTCACATTGTGGCTGATGCCATCTCGGCAGGGTACGAACAGCATGGCCGTCGGCACGACCCTCGCGACATTAGCCGCGTCATGCAGAGCGCCGCTGGTCATGCGACGATAGGCGTATCCCCTGTCGATCGCGCCGCGTTCCAGCATATCGACGCAATGGGCATCGAAGTCGATCGGTGGGACCGAAATCCGTTCCTCGACGCTCACGGCGCAGCCGGAGGCCTTGCCGATGTCCCGGCAAATATGCGCGCATTCCTCGCTGAGCTTTGCCAGTGTGGCCGCATCCGGATGGCGAATATCGATGACGAAGGTGGCATGGCCGACAATGGTGCTCGGTCCGTCCGTTGCCGTGCGCAAGCGACCGACGCTGACGCGTGCGGCTGGGCCGCAACGCCGACCGGCCTCGTTGAGCGCAGCCAGCATTTTGGCGGATGCGAGAAGCGCGTCCTGCCTCTGATCGAGCGGCGTCGTCCCGGCATGCGCATCCATGCCGGTGACATTGACGTCCAGCCACTTCAGGCCCTGCACTGACGTCACGATCCCGACTTGCTTACGCTCACGTTCGAGTACGGGACCTTGCTCGATATGAAGTTCAACGAAGGCACCGATCTCGAATTTTCCCGGGTAGTCGCCGAGCCAGCCACGTTCCCGCGCTTCGACCTCGAACAGCGTTCCATCGGCGGCGCGCACGCCGGCCAGCCGCTCGTCGTCAATCAGACCGGCATACCAGGCGGAACCCAGGAGGCCGGGCGCATACCGAACGCCTTCCTCGTTGGTCCAGTTGACCACAGCGATCGGCGCCGCCGTTTGCATGCTGGCGTCGTTCAGCGTCTCGACAACCTCGAGAGCCGCAAGAACGCCGGATACGCCGTCGAAACGACCGCCATGCGGCTGGGTATCCAGATGGCTGCCCGACGCAATGATCGCCCTTCCGGGTTCCGTCCCGGGACGCACGGCGAACATGTTGCCGGCGCGATCGACATGCATCTCAAGTCCTGCGTCGCGGCACCATGTGGCGAGCAGTTCGCGCGCTTGCGAATCCTCCTTCGACATTGCAAGGCGGCATGAGCCTCCGTCGGCGATGGCGCCGATCCGGGCCATTTCCATATGGCGCGACCACAGGCGATCGGCGTCGACTTTCAGCGACGTCAAAGGGTCGTTGAGTGGGAATGTCAAAGAACGCGCTCCTTTCGACCGCTGACGAGCTGTGAAATCATCACAGCGACCACAAGAGCGCCGCCATAGAACAGATCGTGGACATAGGTCCGGAAGCCGAGCACCGATAGCCCGTTGATGCCGGTGACGAGGAAGTAGACGGCGATCACCGAACCCCAGGCATTGAATCGCCCGGGCTTGATACAGGTGGCCCCGAGAAATGCCGCAGCGAAGGCGGGGAGCAGCAGTGTCGTGCCGGAGGTCGGATTGGCCGAGCCCGTCGTGCCGGTGTATAGAATCCCGGCGATGGCGCCCATGACGCCCGAGGCGACGAACGCGATCATGCGGACGCGCCCGACTGCCACGCCGGTCAGCCGGCCAACTTCGCGTCCTCGTCCAGTGAAAAGCAGTTGCTGGCCAAAAGCGGTGTAAGACAGAATGTACCAGACGACCGCCGCAAGAACGATCGCGTAGTAGAAGCTGAGCGGTATGCCCGCGATCCGGTTGATGATGACGTATTGCATCAGCGCCCGAGAAACGCCGCTGATCGTCTGGCTGTCGCTCATCCACAGCGTGATGCCATGCAGGAATGTTCCGACCCCGAGCGTGACGATCAGCGAATGGACGCGGAAATAGAGCGTGATGGCGCCATTGACGAGACCAACACAGACACCGGCGGCTAGCGCAATCGGGATGACGTAGCCAAGCTCCACCCCCATGCGGGCGCTGAGAAGAGCGGTCAGCATGGAGACGAACGTCAGCGTCTGAGCGATCGACAGGTCGAAGTCGCCAGCCGTTAGTGGGATGATCAACCCGAGGGTGACGATGACCAGGACGGCTTCGGACCCGAAAATCGACGAGAAATTCGACCAGCTCATGAACGTTTCCGGACGCAACGTGCCGAACAGCGAGATCACCGCGAGCCACACGAGGAGCAAGCCGAAGCGTTCGAGTTGGAGGCCCAATCTAGTCATGAGGTTCCCTACGCCGGTGCATGAGCCCGGCTTTCTCCATAACAGGCAGCTTCGATCGCGGATTTGGTAACCTGGCTGCCGATGAGCTCGGCTTTCACGCGGCCGCGTTCGAAGACAAGCACGCGGTGGGCGATCATCTCGAGCTGTTCGAACTCGGACGTCGCGCAAATGACTGCCGTCCCTTGCGCACACGTCGCGAGCAGTCGCTCATAGATTTCGCGGCGCGCTCCTACGTCGATACCTTGGGTGGGCTCGTCCAGCAGGACGAGGCGAGGGGCAAGCTGCAGCCATTTTCCAAGCAGCAGCTTCTGTTGGTTTCCACCCGAGAGTTCCGAGGCTGCTTGCCTGGGCATCTCAGCCTTGACTTCGAACTGTCGCATCAAGGCCGCGGTCGCCGCTTCGCGAGCCTCATGCCTCAACAGAAACGCATCATCGCCGCGCGCCGCCATCGGCAGCATGGCGTTTTCCGTCAAACTCAGATCGAGCGCCAGCCCGAGTTTCTGCCGGTCGGCCGGAATGAACACGATGCCGGCGGCGATCGCCGCCGCCGGGGTCATTTCTGCCAACTCGTGGATTTGCCCCCCGATCTCGAGCTGCCCCGCACGTGCCCGCACCGCGCCTGAAATCAGATAGGGCACCTCGTCATAGCCAGAGCCGATCAGCCCGGTCAGGCCTAGGATTTCGCCAGGCGCGACGCGGACGTTCAATGCGGTTGCGGACTTACCGGAAAGCCCCGTCACGACGGCTCCTGCATTCGCAGGGAGCACTGCTGTACCCACCATCCGTTCCTGGGCCACAGTCCGGCCAACGATGGCTTCGACGATACGCGTCCGTTCCGTCTGCGCCGTATCGAAGCTCTCGATGACATGCCCGTCGCGCAGAACTGTCGCCCGATCCGTGATTGCGATCACTTCATCGATGTCATGCGAAACGAAGATGATGCTCACGCCTGCGTCTTTGAGCCGGCGCATCATTGCAAAGAGTTCGCGCACGTCTTCCATCGGCAGGAACGGCGTTGGCTCGTCCAGGACAAGAAGCCCAGGAGAAGCATGCTCATTGTGCGAGCTAATGCGGTCGACTGCGCGCACGATCGCCAGCTGCGCCCGCTTTACCGGGGAAAGATCGCCCACGATTGCCCACGGATCGAGGGCGACATGGTTGCGCTCGAACAGCGATCTGGCGCGTTCGGCTTCCGCGGTCCAGTTGATGAACAAGGGGTTCACCCGTTCATGGTCGCCTGCGATCAGGTTCTCGAGCACGGTCGCTTCGGTAAGCAAGCCGAGGTTCTGGTGCACGAAGGAGAGCCCGATCTTCTCGCTGCCGCCAAGCGGAATGGGCAGCGATACGGGTTTTCCATCAATTTCGAGGCTACCCTCGTCCGGCTTGTGGAAGCCGGACAAGATCTTGATAAGTGTCGATTTGCCCGATCCGTTTTTCCCGAGGAGACCATGGATCTCTCCGGGCATGACCGCGAGGTCCGCGCGCGACAGCGCGTGGACCCCCCCAAAGGATTTGGTCAACCCACTGAGCTTCAGTCGTGGAGCGGGCGTGCTGCTCACTCGGCAACCTGCCAGAGCTTGCGGTATTCCGCGACATAGGCATCGCCATAGCCCTTGGCCGCGTCCGCCGGTTCCCCGACCTCGGCGATGTTGGAAGCGTCGAAGACACGTAGGGGGACCTTGGAGTCGCGGATCGTTTCCTTTCCGCACAGCAGGCGCATCTCGGCGTCCAGCATCGCGTGCGCGATCCAGTCCAGATTTTCGCCGATATCCATCTCGACGTCGCCGGCCCTGATCAGGTCAAGGACGAACGGCGTTCCGTTGAAAGTCGCCACCTTCACATCGTCGCCACGTCCGGCAATGGCGATCGCCGGGGTCACGAAGGTCGACATGCTGTCATAGATGGGGATGACGTAGTTAAGGTCTGCATTGGCCTGCAAGGCGCCGGCGACGGTCGGCTGGATCTTCGTGGCCCAGTCGGTGATGGGGACGTTGACGATCTCGTACTTGCAATCCGGACAACGGGTCTCGAAAGCTTCGGTCAGGCCACTGACTATGGAATCCGTCGACAAGGCTTCATTCGACACGAGCACCAAGGCGTTGGTCTTTCCATCCGTCCTTGCGATGGTCCAGTCGGCCATCAGTTCGCCGGCCTTGCGATAGTCGATGGCGACGGCAGCGTCGACGCCGGCTGGCGCATCCTGCTCCAGACCGGTCAAGTGCGAGGTCACGACCTTCACGCCCTTGGCCTGGGTCTGCATCACCTGGGGCTCGAAAAACCGCGGATCGGCACCCGCCAGCAGGCTTACCAGGTTAAAGCCGTTGTTGGCGGCGAAATCCATGCCCTGGATCCACTGGGTCGGGTTGCCCTGGTTCTCCCATTCCATGTGATCGAAGCCGAGCTCGGCCGCGAGCTTCGACTTGTGGTCGCTGATCGTCTTGATGAACGGGATCGCACTCGATGCCGGAATCGTGAAGATCTTCTTTCCCGCCATGCACGCCTTGGCGTCGAAGGGTTCGCCTGCGGGAACGAATTCGGGAATTCCCGAATAGGCCGCGATGTTCGCTTTGGCTTTATCGACACCTTCCTGTGCCGAAGCAGGTAGAAGCCCTGCCAGGACGAGTGCCGAGACCATACCTGTAATGCTTGCAGCGCGTATCATCTGTTTCTCCTCTGTGAGACGCGGAAGTTCCCGTTATTGCTTGTTTCGCCGTTTCTGCGTCGCGGACACGTCGACTGTGGCGCCGCTGATGGCAACCCCGTAATCCGAACCTGCTTTTTCGACGTCGATGAGGCCGTCCAGAACGTCGTCGAGAACGGCTTGTGGGTCGCGTTCGAGCGGGTTGCCGTATCCACCGCCGCACGGACCAAAGGCGGTGATGCGGTCACCCTTCGCGAGATGGCGGTAGGGGATCTTCGACGGCAGGTCTTCGACGCCGCCGCGCGCGTGCGCCAGCTCGACCCTTGCTGGCGAACCGTCCGCGCCGCCAAGAAAGCCCCAGGGTCGGAACCTCTGTCCATCGCCCTCGATCGAGACCGCGCCGTCCTCAAGCAGTTCGAATGATCGGATCGAACCGATGCCGCCGCGCGAAGCGCCGGCACCGGCCATGTTATCGCGCAGTTCATAGTTGAGGACGCGCAGAGGAAGGTGGGATTCGATGTCTTCTATCGGATTGTTGCGGGTGTTGGCGTAGAGCGTGTCGACGGCATCCATGCCGTCCTTGCCATGTCGGCCCCCATAGGCGCCTTCCATGATTTCCATGTGAACCCACGGCGCGCCATGCGAGACGCCGCTGAACGCCATCACGCGGAGATTGCCGATGCCGGCGCTGACCTGTTGCGGTACGGCGGGCGCGATCGCTTTCATCACCGTATCGGCGACAGCATTGCCGGGGCAGAAGCGCGCGATGACGGGCGCTGGAAAGATCGGATTGGCGAGGCATCCCTCGGGCGCGAAGATGGTGATCGGTCGGGTCAGGCCGCTGTTCTGGGGAATTGCGCCGTAGACGTCGCTGTCAAGCAGGATCGAGCGCAGCGTCAGCCACACCGCGCAATCGACCGTGCCAACGAGAGGCATGTTAATAGGCTTGTTCGATGTCTGCGGCGCCGTTCCCGTCAGATCGACGTGAATGTCGGACCCCTTGACCGTCAAGGTTACCTCGATGGGGAGTTCCTTGAGGGACGGATCGGGGTTGTCGAGATAACCATCGATGAAGGTTCGGGCGTTGTAGCGACCGTCGGGTATCCGGGCGATTGCATCGCGCATGAGGTGCTCTGAGTAGTCGAGCAGGTCCTCATAGGCGCCGGTCACCGTGTCGAGTCCGTACTGATCCAGGAGTGCTGCGTATCGCTCCGCGCCAATCCGGGCCGCCGAAACCTGTGCCTCCATATCGCCGACGACCAGATCGGCGATGCGAATGTTGCTGCGCAGGATCTGCCAGACCGGGTCGACCTTGCGGCCGCCCTCATAGACGCGGATCGCCTTGAACTGGAGGCCTTCGGCATAAGTGTCTACCGCGTCGACGATACCGCAGCTCCCCGGTGTGAGGGCGCCGATGTCCAGATGATGTGCGGTTGTCACCGAAAAGCCAGCGAGTTCGCCCTTGTGGAAGATCGGCACGACAAAGCCGACGTCAGGCCCATGCGAGGCGCCGCCGTAGGGATCGTTGTGCATGAAGACGTCGCCGGGATTGACGGTATCGCCGCGCTTTTCAAGTTCGCGCAAGATGCCGGCGATGTAGCCGGGGATCGGCCCGGATTGCAGGGGCGTGCTCATCGTGCATTCGCACAACTGACGCCCGGTTGCATCGGTCAGCGCCGCTCCAAAGTCCTCGCTCTCGCGAATGATACTGGAATAGCTCATGCGCATGAGCTTGTGGCCCATTTCGATGGCGATGTTCTCCAGCGCGCCATGGATGACCGCGGCAAGGAAGGGATCGACTCGGGTCTGCATGGTAGGCCCCCTTACGCCTGGTTGTCGCGCGACATGCGCACATTGCCGAAACGGTCGGCCCAATAGGTCCAGCCGGGTGGCACCACGGTCGTCGTATCGGTTTGCAGCAGAATCGCCGGGCCGCTGAACTTGCGGTCGACGGGAAGCGATGTCCGCTCGAAATGCGGCGTGTCATAGGTCTTCAACTCGTCTTCGACACGGAACACGCACCGGCCGGCGCCGACCTGCCGCGGTTCGCCCGACACGGTATAGGCCGGCGGCTCGGAGAGCTTGTCGACCATGCCGAGGCCCCGCACCTTGACTGTAACGATCTCGATTGGACTCGCTTCGAAGGCGTGGCCGTATTCCTCCCGATGCCGGTCATGGAAGGCGCGCCATACCGTCTCCAGGGATTCTTCGGTGAGGGGGCCGTCGGGCACGTCGATTTTCAGCTCGTAGCCCTGACCGACATAGCGCAGGTCGGCCTGACGCAGCATCCGGACGCGTTCCGCCCGGACCTTGTCGCGCGCGAAGATTGCGCCGAGCTCAAGTTCCATGTCATCGAACAGGCCCTGCAGCCGTTCGAGGTCCAGTGCGCCCTTCACGGCAAAGGCAGTGCGCAGCGCATGGTACTCGAGGTCGGCGGTCAGCAAGCCGACCGCCGACGTGATGCCCGGATGCGGTGGGATCAGCACGTTTTGCATGTCCAGCATCATCGCAACCTCCGCTGCGTGGAGCGGGCCGGCCCCCCCGAAGCCCTCCAGCGTGAACTCGCGTGGGTCGATACCCTTCTGGACAGTGCGAGAACGGATCGCGTTCGCCATGTTGCTGTTGAGGACCGTCAGGGCACCTTCGGCAGTCTCCTCCGGCGTCCGTCCGAGTGCCGCGGCAAGCTCGCCGATGACGCGTTGCGACGCTTCGGCATCGAGTGACATGCGGCCACCAAGGAAGTTGTCGGCAACAAGCCGGCCAAGCACCAGGTTGGCGTCGGTCACCGTCGGCAGATTGCCACCGCGGCCGTAAGCTGCCGGCCCCGGATCGGCGCCGGCACTTTGCGGACCGACGCGGAACGCTTTTCCCCGGTCGATATGGGCGATCGAGCCACCGCCGGCACCGATTGTGTGGATGTCGATCATCGGCAGCATCACCGGAAAATCGGCGATCTTGGCGCTGCGCGCATCGGCTTCGGCCAGGCGGCCGTCACGAATGATGCCGATGTCCGCGCTGGTTCCGCCGATATCGAGGGTGACGAGCCGCTGGGTCCCGGCGTGCTCGCCGACCCATGCGCCTCCGCGTACACCTGCCACGAGGCCAGACAGCAATGTCGTGGCAGGGCGCTCAGCGATCATCTCCGGCGTCGCCAGTCCGCCGCTCGAAGTCATGACCCGCAACTCCCCGGTGACACCGAGCTTGCGCAGTTCGTCACTCAAATTGCTGATATAGCGGCGCACTTTTGGCCCGATGAAGGCCGACATAGCCGCTGTAGTGAACCGCTCGAACTCGCGGAACTGCGGCGAAACCTCCGCCGACGTCGTGACGAAGACGTCCGGCAGGATGCTCCGCACGATCTCGGCGGCGCGCTTCTCGTGCACGGGATTTACGTAGGAGAACAGGAACCCGACAAGGATCGCTTCGACGCCGGCGTCGCCGAGTTCCCGCGCGGCCCTTGCCACCGCGTTATCGTCGAGCGCAACCAGTTCCGCGCCTTTCGCATCGAGACGCCCGGCAACCGTCTTTCGGAAACGGCGGCGGATCAGCGGGCGGCTCTGCCATGGCAGGTCCTGCATTATCGAGTAGTGCTGTGGCCGCTGGTGCCGTCCGATATGAAGGATGTCGCGAAAGCCCTCATTGGTGATCATTCCGGTGACCGCGCCGTCATGAACCAGCATGGCGTTGGTGCCGACGGTCGTGCCATGAAAGACGGCTTCGATCTGCCCCGGTGTCACGGCCGCGATCTCGCAGATCTCGCGGATGCCGTCCACGACGCCCAATGCCGGATTGGCTGGGGTAGACGGCGTCTTGTGGATCGTCACTGTCCCTTTTCCGAGATCCGCCAGGATGAGATCCGTGAAGGTCCCTCCGACATCGACGCCCAGTGCGATCATTCCAGCCTCCAGATGCGAATGACACGACTTTGATCCATATGGATCGAATTGGCAAGTTGAATCCATATGGTTTGAATTGTAGGCAGGGCGTGCGTGTTTTTGTGGACGCTGGAGCTAGGCGCACCGGGGACGCGCGCGGTTTGCAGGGAAAAGCGGTGATGGGCGACAACAGGCTGCTGGACGAGATTTTCGCCGGAGAACTCCGCGACCTGATGGTGATCAGTTACATCGTACTGGGCAACAACGCTGTAACCAACCGCTTCATTGAGCGCCGCTACCGCATGCCGGTGCAGGCGTGGTCGGCCCTCTATGCGATCGACAAGTTCCCAGGCATCCGAGCCAAGGAAATCAAGCATATCTTTCCGCGACCGCAAAACACGATCAGCCGTGCGGTTTCGCTCCTCGAGGAACGGAACTACATCATCCAGGAAACGTCAGATACCGACGGGCGCGAAAAGCGCTTGTTTGCGACCGAGGCAGGTAAGGCCCTACTCGTTGATCTCGTCGAGATCTCCCGGAAGCGGCAAGCTGAATTGCTGGCTCCTTTGACGGAGGAAGAGCGCGGCACCTTCTTCAAGCTGGCGCTGAAGGTCGCAAGTGGCGAGAGACTCCTCTGTTCTTCGGTCATGGACATGGAGTGAAAACGGTAACGGTAAGAAATAGCATCCGGGACATGATTGGTCCCGGCGGGCCGACTGATGATCGGCACTTGGATGTTTTGAGCGTTAGCGCCGCCTGCGCCTTCATCCAGGCCGCTTAGGTCGCTCGACGCTGGGTTCACGAGGTCACGCGAGGCATCCCCGTCGCCACATGCGAGGTTTGCCAGGGCTTCGCTCTGACGCGGGCAGCTGGACACCCGCATTTACCCCTTCGTTTCGGATGATTGGTGGGTGTTGAGACCGCAACCGTTCCTGACGGATAGTCTTGCGGCCGCCTTTGGGCGTTGGAACGCCGCTCCGAGGCCGGTTTCGGTGCCGATTTCGTAAATCTGGTCGGATTCATCCCATGGTTCGGGCTCGTTCATGGAAGATCAACCGGTCGAAGTTGTAGGCGAGGTTGGCCAGGACCAGTTTCGCTTCGGCACGCACGATCCCGATTGTGCGGATGACCAGGCCGAACCGGTTCTTCTGATGTGCGAAGACATGTTCCACCACCGCCCGGATCGAGGATTTCCCGGCATTGGCGCGCGCAATGTTCTGTGGCATCGGGCGTCCCGCCGGTTTGCGGCGATGAATCCGGCTGACCAGCATCTTCGACGCCAGCCACTTCTCGTTCTTCTGCGACCGGTAGGCGCTGTCGGCCCATAGCTCCGACGAAGTGTTCTGCGTCGTCGCCAGTTTCGGCAGCATGCGACCATCGGCATGCGAGGCCGAGGTGACGGCGCATTCCCGGATGAACCCGAAGCGCCGGTCGATCGCGATGTGCGACTTGTAGCCGAAGACCGGCAGGGCGATCTGCGGCAAGGGCGTGCCATCCGCCCGGTAGCGGATCTTGCCGCCGATCTTCAGCGTCCAGCGGGCGTCGGTATCCTTCTGCGCCGCCTTGTGTGGTTCATCGGGCCAGATTTCCCGGGCGGCCTTTCCGGCCTTGATCGCCGCCTTTTCCGCTTCCGTATTCCGCTCACATGGGAGAGTACCTGTCAATATTCATCAGTAGTCCGGCATATGCGTCCTCCAAACTTGCACGAATAAGGATCCAGGTTCCGAGCCCAATTTCATGACGCGGCTCGTTTTCCGAGCCTGATCCAACTCACATACGGTCGCCGCTGATTGCGGCCGCACCAATATCCCGCGTGCGGCGGGCAAGGCTCAGGACGACGCGACCATTCTGCTTAATCGGCATTTCGCCCAACGCAACATCGGTTCGCCGACCTGGATCCGCCAGGACTGATCTGGTCCTGATGGAAACTTCAGAGATGCGGGCGGGCGATTTTTATCCCGCCCGTTTCATGACTGCCCCTTCGATGACAACGCCCGAGGTTACGTATTTCCAAAGCGCAACCAAAAGCTTGCGCGCGAGTGCCACGATGGTCGATTTCTTCATTCGACCACCGTTCCGCTGAACACGGTCCTTGAACCATTGGGTCAGCGTAGAATTCGGTTGATGCTGCAGCCAAAGCCAGGACATTTGGATCAACGTCGTCCGCAGTCTTGGATTGCCCGCTTTCGAAACGCCTTGTTCCCGATCGATCGAACCGCTCTGCCAGGGTGTCGGCGCCAATCCCGCATATGCAGCGACCTGGCGGCGGTTATCAAACTTTCGGAACAAGCATTCAGACGAGAGCACAGCAGCGAACTCAGCGCCGATGCCCTTGATCTCGAGCAGCATCCTGGCAGGGGGCGGCTTTACCGCAGTGGCTTGCGTCGCGATGAGCGCGTCACGCTCATCTTCGACTTTCTTGATCTGCTCAAGAAGAAGCTCAAGACGATCCAACTCCCGGCAAATCTGCGCTTTCATATGCGGAGGCAATACGCGTCCATCGCCAGTCCGCAGTTCTTCAAGCCGTTGCCGCCGATCCTTGCTCAACGGCGCATAGTTCGTGATGCCCTGCGAGAACAGTAGTCCCTTGATGCGATTGACATGAGCGACACGCTCATTGGTAAGCGTCTTACGTTCGCGGCAAAGCCGGCGATGATCTTCTTCTTCGGTCGAGGGCGCCCGGACCATGGCACACACCCGTGGCTCACCGCGCTTGTAGGCTATCAAGGTTCGAAGCAGCGCCTCTCCGTCAATGCGGTCCGTCTTCGCTCGCCGACGCCGGCGCGATACCGCAATCGAGGCGGGATCAACGACATGGCTTTCAATTCCGTCATTCTGGAGCACTCGGTGTATCCAGAAGCCGTCGAGTCCGGCCTCCTGGATCGTGATGATCGGGTGGTCATGCCCGGTCTTGGATCGGCTTCGTTCCCGCAGTTTCACAAACAGAGCAAACAGGCCGCCCACGTCCCCAGCTGGCACGAAATGCTTCGACATCTTCTCCCCGCTTCCCGGCGATATCGACGTTATCAACCACTTCGAACGGCTAAGTTCCATCGACACGAAATTTGCGCCAAGATCAGTGCGGATGGCGGTCGGCTGGGTGGTTTGTGCGGTCATATGCATAAGTCGCCTCACAGCTTGAATGGTATTGACGACCTCATTCTGCAAAAGGCGCAGGCCGCCATCCAGCCCATGGGATCTG
>JACZKY010010052.1_pt1 | contig 12154 bp, 8 predicted proteins | sample 8237611 | NCBI WGS metagenome assembly JACZKY01 (sample SAMN16148055, study PRJNA663545) | marine sediment metagenome | biome: sediments and biomass from bioreactor inoculated with such sediments; feature: coastal sediments; material: methane- and iron-fed bioreactor; isolation source: Bothnian...
TGCACGCCCAGCGGCATTCCGTGCGCGCCCTTCAGGACGGGAAGCGTGATCGCCGGCAGCCCGCACAAGGTCCATATCGTGCAAAATATCGGGCTCCCGGTGGACGCCAGCCCGATGGGCGCCTCGCCGGCGACGGCGGGCGTGAGGATGGCGTCGTACCGTTCGAACACCTCCTCGAGCGCCAGGTTCAGCTCCGGCACCCGTCCCAGCGCGTCGTCGTATTCCCCGGCCCGCACCCGCTGACCCCGCTCGATCATTTCCCTCAATATGGGGCTCAAGGAGTCCTTGCCCCGCGCGTATTCCCCCTCGAAGCTTCTTGCCAGGTCCGCCTCCATGATCGTGCGGTGAATCTCGACCGCGTCGCAAAACAGGTCCGGGAGCTCGATTTCGACGGCGATCCCCTCGAGCCTTGCGACCAGGGCGGCGAATGCCTCCCGCGTATCCGCGTCGGCACGATCCCAGACCGGGGTCTTGACGAACGCCAGGCGCAGCGGATCCGGAGACGCTTCCTCCAGCGCTTCCAGGAGGGCGGGAGGCGATTGCAGGCGCATGGCGGGGTCGCGGCCGTCGAAGGCCATCATCCGCTCCGCGACCCGCGCCGCGTCCTCGACGGTGCGCGCGAACACGCCCAACTGGTCGAGGGGCGGCGACTGCCGCAGGACGCCGTGCCGGGAAATGAGGCCGTAGCTCGGCTTGTATCCGTAAACCCCGCAGAAGGATGCCGGACGGATGACGGAGCCGTTGGTCTGGGTGCCGACGGCAAGAGGCGTCATGAACGCCGCCACGGCGGCCGCGGAGCCACTCGAGGACCCGCCGGGGGTTCGGCCCAAGTCGTGGGGGTTGCGGGTTTTTCCCGGACAGAACACCGCGAGCTCGGTGGTCACGGTCTTGCCCAGGATGACCGCGCCCGCTTCGCGCAGCAGGGAGACCGCGGCGGCATCCTCCCCAGGCCGCCGCCCGGCGTGCAGCACCGTGCCGTATTCGGTCGGCATATCCTTCGTGTCGAGGATATCCTTGACCCCCACCGGAATGCCGTGGAGCGGTCCGAGAGACTTGCCTTCCCGCCGCGCCCGGTCGGCCTCCCGCGCCTGTTCCAGGGCGTTCGAGGGGTCCAGGAAGGCCCATGCCCGCACCTGTTCCTCGACCGCGGCGATGCGGTCGAGACAGGCGCCGACCAGCTCCTCGGATGTCAGCCGGCCCGAGCCGATCGCCTCCGCCGCCTCGGCGGCGCTCAAATGCGCCGGGTCCCAACCCTCCCCCGGCGGCTTCCCGCCGATTCCATCGGTGTCGCGCTCGCCCATCGCCATCCCTCCCGCCGGAATACGGTCCCGATCTCCCCCGTCCGATAATTATTAATGCATCCGTGCCGCGATAACGAGCTTTTTGAAAACAAACGCCTTTTGTCTATAGGGATTATGGTAACGTATTGAGGTACTTGCAACCCCCCCTACAGGAGGAATCGCATTGAGCACCGTGATCGCGAAAACCATCGGCCATTTCATAAACGGCAGGATCCTCCCCGGCTCCGGGGAGCGATACGGAAACGTCTACGACCCCGCTACGGGAGAAGTCTCCGGCCGGGTCTCCTTCGCAGGAAAGACCGAGGTGGAGGAGGCGGTCGCCGCCGCCGCCGCGGCCTTCCCCGCCTGGGCGGCCACGCCGCCGCTGCGCCGCGCAAGGGTCCTGTTCCGGTTCAAGGAGCTTCTGGAACGGTACGCCGACGAGCTGTCGGGGCTGATCACGGCCGAGCACGGGAAGGTCTTGAGCGACGCGCGCGGCTCCCTTACGCGCGGGATGGAAGTGGTGGAGTTCGCCTGCGGTATCCCCCACCTGCTCAAAGGGAGCTTCTCGGAAAACGTCGGCACCGGCGTCGACAGCTATTCCTTCCGGCAGCCGCTCGGCGTGTGCGTGGGGATTTCCCCGTTCAACTTCCCCGCGATGGTGCCGATGTGGATGTTTCCCGTCGCCATCGCCTGCGGCAACACCTTCATCCTGAAGCCTTCCGAAAAGGACCCCTCCTGCCCGTTCCGGCTCGCCGAGATCTTCTCCGAGGCGGGGCTCCCCCCCGGGGTCCTGAACGTCGTGAACGGCGACAAGGAGGCGGTCGAGCTGTTGACCTCGCACCCGAAGGTCGCCGCGGTCAGCTTCGTCGGGTCCAGCCAGGTCGCCGAGATCGTGCACCGTACCGCCGGGTCGCACGGGAAACGGGTGCAGGCGCTGGGCAGCGCGAAAAACCACGCCGTCGTGATGCCCGACGCGGACCTCGACCAGACGGTGGACGCCCTGATGGGGGCCGCCTACGGATCCGCGGGGGAACGGTGCATGGCCATCTCCGTGGTCGTCGCGGTCGGCGACGCGGTCGCCGACGCCCTGGTGAAAAAGATCGAGGAAAGAACCCGGACGCTGAAGGTCCGGCCCGGCACCGACCCGGAAGCCGAGATGGGCCCGCTCGTCACGGGGCAGCACCTGGAGCGGGTGAAGGGATACGTCGACCTGGGGGTGAGCGAGGGGGCGAAGCTGGTGGTGGACGGCCGGGGCCACAAGGTCGCCGGGCATGAAAACGGCTTCTTCCTCGGCGCGTGCCTGTTCGACGGCGTCACTCCCGGAATGCGGATCTACCGCGAGGAGATCTTCGGACCCGTCCTTTCCGTCGTGCGGGTACCGGATTTCGACGCCGCCTTGAAGCTGGTGAACGGCCACGAGTTTGCCAACGGGACCGCCGTCTTCACGCGGGACGGCGACAGCGCGCGCGAATTCGCGGGGAAAGCCCAGGTGGGGATGATCGGGATCAATGTGCCGATCCCCGTGCCGGTGGCGTTCTACAGCTTCGGGGGGTGGAAACGCTCCCTTTTCGGGGACCACTACATGCACGGGACCGAGGGCGTGAACTTCTACACCCGGATGAAAACGATCACCTCGCGGTGGCCGACCGGGATCCGCGCGGGCGCCGACTTCGTCATGCCGACCATGAAATAGGGCCCCGCGCCCCCTCTAGCCCTCGTCGAACGACCGGATGCGGCACCCGGTCTCCCGCGTGAAGTACACCGCCGCCAGGGACAGGGCGGCGCTCAAGAACAGCCACTGGAACGCGGCCGCGTAGGCGGCCGCGTCGTATATCCGCACCCCGTTGACCATCAGGCCGTCCCAATGCCTGTCGAGGATCCTCCCCAGCCACGGCTGCAGGATCGCGGACAGTCCGATGGGGCCCATGTTGACGATCCCGCTCACCGCCCCGGCCGCCCCCGGGTGGTTGGCCTCCCTGGAATATGCGAACCCGATGATCATGGCGCCGGAGGCGAACCCGATGGCGGCGAACAGGGGGTAGAACAGCGCCGTGGGGATCCCCTTCCAGAAAAGGAAGACCGCCCAGAGACACGCCCCCGCCGCGTTCGCCGCCATGTAGGGAGCTTTCCGACGCCCGATGCGGTCCGACAGCGCTCCCAGGGCGGTGCCGCCGAGGGCCCAGGCGATCAGCATGGTCGACGTCAGGGATGCGGCGTGGCTGCGGTCGAATCCGTGCACCTGGGTCAGGTAGGGAACTCCCCATAACCCGGCGAACACCTGGACGGGGGCCCCGCAAAACCCTCCCGCGACCAGGAGAAGCCAGGTTTCCCGCCGGGCCGCCACGGTGCGCAGCGCGCGGAGGGGGGGCAGGACCCCTTTCTCGATCACCGATGCGTGGGCGAACGTTTCGTATCCGCGCTCGCCGGGATCGTCCCGCACGACGACCCAGATGGCCGCGGCGATGGCGAACGTACACGCCGCGGTAGTCACCATCGCGGCCCGCCAGCCGAAGAAATCCACGGCCTCCGCGAGCGGCACGCCCGCGAGGACGCCTCCGCAATTGCCGACCAGCAGGGCCACCCCCGTCACCGTGGCGAACCGGTTGGGCGCGAACCAGTGCGATGCGAGCTTCATCAAGGTGACGAACGCGACTCCGACCGCCGCCCCGACCATCAGGCGGCCCGCATAGGCCATCCACATCCGGTCCGCGAGCCCGAAGGCCAGCGCTCCGGCCGCCGCCAGGAATGCCGCGGCGGCGCCCAGGCGCCTAGGGCCGATGCTGTCCGCCAGGAGGCCGCTCGGGACCTGCATCAAGGTGTAGGTATAGAAATAGGTGGCCGACAGGTTCCCGAGGAGGGCCCCGCCGATGTGGAAATCCCGCATCAGATCGTCCACCATCACCGCGGGGGCGACGCGCAGGAAAAAACCGACCATGTAGAAGCTGGCCACGATGCCCCACATCATCCAGGGCATCCAGGCGGGCGCGGGAAGAGACATGGAATTCATACCTTATCGGATCCTCCGGCTTCCATCAAGGACTCCCGTCCCCCTTTTCCGTTTTGCCGAAGTTCGTATAGACTGTCCCAGGGAAATCCGTCGCCGGAGGAACGCCTGCAATGGCAATGCGCTTGAGGAAAGAGGACTACCTGTCGCTACCGGAGGGCTACAGGGCGTTCCACGACCGGATCTCGCCCCCCATCCCGTCGTCCAGGATAATCCTCGACCCGTTCCGGAGGCTCGCCATCGGCACGGACGCCAGTTTCTACCGGCTCGTCCCGAAGATCGTCGTGCGGGCGAACACCCCGGAGGAGGTCGCCCACATCCTGCGGACCGCGGCCCCCCTGAGCATCCCGGTCACGTTCCGGGCCGCCGGCACGAGCCTTTCCGGGCAGGCCGTGACCGATTCCGTCCTGGTGGTGCTGGCCGGAGGGTGGCGGAAACGGATCATCCGCGACGGCGGGGAGAGCATCTCCCTGGAGCCGGGGATCATCGGGGCCGAGGCCAACGCGGTCCTTGCTCCCTACCGGCGCAAGATCGGGCCCGACCCCGCCTCGATCAACCATTGCATGATCGGGGGGATCGCCGCCAACAACGCGAGCGGCATGTGCTGCGGGACGGCGCAGAACAGCTACCGGACCGTGGAGAGCATGAAGATCGTCCTCCAGGACGGCACCTCCCTGGACACCGGAGACCCGGAATCGCGGCGCTCCTTCGCGGCGTCGCACGCGGACCTGGTCCGGGAGCTCGAGCGCATCCGGGACGAGATCGGCGCGGACCCGGCTCTCCGGGACCGGATCCGGCACAAGTTCCGCATCAAGAACACCACCGGCTACAGCCTCAACGCCTTCGTGGACTACACGGACCCCATCGACATCCTCCTCCACCTGATGATCGGCTCGGAAGGGACCCTCGGGTTCATCGCGGAGATCACGTACCGGACCGTCGAGGAGCACGAGCACAAGGCGTCGGCCCTGATCCTGTTCCCGGACATCGGGAACGCGTGCCGGGCCGCGACCTCCCTCAAGTCGGGGCCGGTGGCCGCCGTCGAGCTGATGGACCGCGCGTCGCTGCGGTCCGTCGAGGACCAGGAGGGGATGCCGGGCTACCTCAAGGGGCTTGGGGATACCGTGACGGGCATCCTGGTGGAGACGCGGGCCGCCGACGCCGCTTCCCTGGCGATGCAGGTCAAGGAGGTCTCCCGTCTCCTGTCGGACCTGCCGACCGAGCGCCCCGTCGTCTTCACGGACGTCAAGGCGGAGTACGAGAAGCTCTGGAACGTCCGGAAGGGGCTCTACCCCGCCGTCGGGGCGCAGCGGAATATCGGGACCACGGTGATCATCGAGGACGTGGTGTTCCCCATCGAGAGGCTCGCGGAAGGGACCGTCGAGCTCCAGGAGCTCATGTGGAAGCACGGGTACCCGGAGGGGATCATCTTCGGCCACACCCTCGAGGGGAACCTCCATCTCGTCTTCACCCAGGATTTCAGCGGTCCCGAGGAGATCGCCCGGTACCAGCGGTTCATCGACGACATGTGCGAGATGACGGTGAAGAAGTACGACGGTTCGTTGAAAGGCGAGCACGGCACGGGACGCAACATGGCCCCGTTCGTCGAGATGGAATGGGGTAAGAAGGCGTACGAGCTGATGAAACGGGTCAAGACGGCCTTCGACCCGAAGGGGCTTTTGAACCCTGGGGTGATCATCAACGGAAACCCGCTCGTGCACCTGGACGACCTGAAGCCCATGCCTGCGACGAACAAGATCATCGACAAGTGCATCGAATGCGGCTTCTGCGAGGTCATGTGCCCGTCCAAGGACCTCACGACCACGCCGCGGCAGCGGATCGTCATCCGGCGGGAAATCTCCCGGCTTACGGCCGCCGGAAACGGCGGGCGGCCCCTTCGCCGCCTCGAGGCCGACTACAGGTACCTGGGCGAGCAGACCTGCGCGACGGACGGGTTGTGCGCCACGACCTGCCCCGTGGCGATCAACACGGGAGAGCACACCAAGGAGCTTCGCTCCCTGCAGAGAAGCGCCTTCGGCCGGTCGGTGGCTCGATGGGTCGCCGGGCACTATGCGACGGTGATCGGGGGGGTCCGGGGAGGGCTCCTGGCCATGGGTGCGGCGAGGACGGTGCTGGGAGACGGCGCCCTCGACGCGCTGGCCCGGGGGGCGAGGTCGCTTTCCGGGGACCGCATCCCGTTCTGGAGCTCCCGCATGCCGAAAGCGGCCCCCGCGAGGACCTTCCGGGACACCGCCGCGGCTTCCGCCTTCAAGGTGGTCTATTTCCCGAGCTGCATCGCGCGAACCATGGGGCCCGCACCGGGAGACCCGGACCAGCGCGCCCTCACCGAGGCGGTCCGCTCGCTCCTCGAGAAGGCCGGGTACGAAATCATCTACCCCGCCGGCATGGCCGACTTGTGCTGCGGCATGCCTTTCGGGAGCAAGGGGTTTTTCGAGGCGGCCGAGCGGAAGCGCAAGGAACTCGAAGCGGCCATCCTCGCATGCAGCCGGAACGGGGAATACCCCGTGCTCTTCGACACGAGCCCGTGCCTCTACACGGTGAAGCAGAAGGCCGACCCGTGCCTCAGGTTCTACGAGCCGGTGGAGTTCATCCACGAGTTCCTCCTCGACGCGCTCGAGTTCACGAAGCTCCCCGAGACGATCGCGGTCCATGTGACGTGCAGCTCGATCAAGCTGGGCCTGCGGGAGAAGTTCCTCGCGGTGGCGCGCGCGTGCGCGGAAACCGTGGTGATCCCCGAGCACGTGGGGTGCTGCGGGGTCGCCGGAGACCGGGTCTTCTATTACCCGGAGCTCAACGAATCGGCGCTGTCCGCGCTTCGCGAAGAGCTGCCCGCCGGGTGCCGAACCGGGTATTCCAACAGCCGCACGTGCGAGCTCGGGCTTTCCCTGCAAAGCGGCCTGCCGTATCAGTCCATCGCCTACCTGGTCGACCGGTGCACGGCGAGAAAGTCGCGGGCATCGGGCAAGGGCGCCTGCTAAAATAAAAGGATAAATAGACTATTCATGGAGGAGGGGTCATGTACCGGAATATTCTTCTGCCGACGGATGGGCTGAGCACATGCGTGTACGGCGTGTGCCACGGCGTGCAGCTCGCCAAGGCCATCGGCGCGAAAGTCACCGCGGTCGTCGTGACGAGGCACCTTACCCTCCAGGAAATCCTGAGGACCTACCACCCCGCCATGGACTGGCGGGTCAAGCACAGCGAGCATGCCGAGGAGTTCGTGGAGCTGGCGCTGGAAACGCAAAAAGAACTTGCGGACAAGGCCCTCGAAGTGGCGGAACGGATGTGCGAGTCGGTCGGGGTGCCGTGCGAGAAGGGGGTCCTCGAGAATGAGTCCCCCGCGGACGGCCTGCTGCTGGCGGCGGAGAAATACCATTGCGACATGATCTTCATATCGACGCACGGCAAGCCGGGGATCATCGGCAAGCTGTTCGGGACCGTGGCGACCAAGATCATGGAGCACTCGAAGATCCCCGTCCTGGTGCATCACTGCGGGGGGCCGACCTAAAGCCGCCCCGCGTCACCCCCGCCCGAGAAACGGCATCTTCGTGGCCATGATGGTCATGAACTGCACGTTCGTTTCGAGGGGAAGGCCGGCCATGTAGACCACGGCCCGGGCGACGTGCTCGACGTCCATGGTCGGCTCGACGGCGATCGATCCGTTCGCCTGGGGCACCCCTTCCTTCATTCTCCGGGTCATGTCGGTCGCGGCGTTTCCGATGTCGATCTGGCCGCAGGCGATGTCGTACTTGCGCCCGTCGAGCGCGGTGGATTTCGTGAGGCCGGTGACGGCATGCTTCGTGGCCGTGTACGGCGCGGAGTTCGGGCGGGGTGCGTGCGCCGAGATCGACCCGTTGTTGATGATCCGGCCGCCCCTCGGGCTCTGGTTTTTCATGATCGCGAACGCCTCCCGGGTGCAAAGGAACGTTCCGGTGAGGTTGACGTCGACCACGGACTTCCACTGCTCGAAGGACAGCTCCTCCAGCGGGATCGCCGGCGCCGAGGCGCCCGCGTTGTTGAACAGCAGGTCGACCCGGCCGAAGGCCTCCACCGTCCTGGCGAACAGGGCGCGGACGGAGGCGGGATCGGTGACGTCGGTGGGTACGGCGATCGCGCGGGAGCCGGCTTCCACGGCCTCGGCCAGCACTGCCTCGAGGGGCTCCGCCCGCCGCCCCGCCAGGACTGCGGCATAGCCCTCCCGCAGGAGCGCCAGCGCGGCCTGCCTGCCGATCCCCGTTCCAGCGCCGGTAACGATCGCGATTTTCATTTTTCCGCGTGGGGACCGGAAGGGTCCGGGATCATCGGCAGTGGGGAATGACATAGGGCCCTTCGGGGACCACGGCGATATCGGGATCTCGGTGCGCCCGAACGCTTTCGGCGACCGCCGCCTCGACGGAAGGGACCGGCTCCACGCACAGGTCCTTCAGGCGGTCCTTCCCGAGCCCCGTGGTGTAAAGCTTCACGTTCCCGGCGCGCAGCGCCTTGAGCAGCATCTCGGTCTGCCATTCGTCGATGTGCGCCTTGTCGCGCTTTTCCAGGATGGACATGAACCGGTCCGGCCCCGACTCGCGCAGCAGGCGCTGGGCCGTGACGAACTCCTCGCTGCCCATGCCTTCGGAGCATTCGCTGGCGATGATGATGGTCCCCCCGGGCTCCAGGATGTCGGTGACGCCCACCATCCCCTTGACGGTCTGGTAGTACGTCGCGTCCAGGGGGTACCCCGCCCCCGTGGTGACCACGGTATTGAACCGGCGGGGCAGGGTCACCTCCGCATGGTTCCTCATGAAGGCCACGGCCTCCTCGTGGCTCGCCTCGATCTCCCCGAAGTTGACGAACCCGATCCGGCGGTCCTCGTCGATGGCCACGTTCAGCGCGAGGATCCCCCCGATCGCCCGGACGATCCCGATCTGCGCCTCGTGCAGGGGATTGCCCTCGATGACACAGTTGGCGGACCGGGGATGCTCCAGGATGCGCGGACCGTGGAAATTGAGGATCGTGTCCTGGTAGGCGATGCCCGGCGCGACCACCTTGCGGCCTCCCGAGTAGCCCGCCATGAAGTGGGGCTCGACCAGGCCGGTCGCGATCTTCAGATCGGCCTCGACGAACCGCCGGTCGATCAGGATCGGGATGCCCGCGGGGGTCTTGCCGAGGTCGACGTGCGCTTCCCTGTCCCTGGCGAAGTGGTTCTCGGCGCGGATGGTGCGGTACACCTCGTCCGAGCCGATGACCTCCCGAAGCTCCTCCCCCTCGTTGGGGCGGTGCAGGCCGGTGGCGACCAGGATCAGGATGTTCTCCCTGGGGACGCCGGCTTCCGTGATCGACTCGATCAGGGGCGGAAGCAGCGTGCCGTTGGGGACCGGACGGGTGATGTCGCAGATCAGGATGCAGGCGCTTTCCCGGCCCCGCGCGATCTCGGAAAGCGGGGGGCACCCCACCGGCCGCTCCAACGCCCGCCTCACCTCCCCCGCCGGGTCGGCGAGAGGCGCCATCGGGTGCTTGCCGACCACCGTGACCCGGACATCGTCCGGCAGGTTTATCGGGAGCTTGCCCCGTCCGTAGAGAAGGTCGACCTTCATGATTTCCCTCCCCCGTGACTACAGCAGCGGCGGGGAGTGGTGGACGAAGATCTTGAGCGATTCGGCGCCCGTGTTTTTCATGCCGTGCTCCGCGGTTTCCGGGACGAAGATGTAATCCCCCGCCTCGACGGTTTCCCAGGTCCCGTTCACGTACGCCTCGCCCTTGCCGCAGACCACGTAGATGGAGTCCACCTGCGGGTCATGGACATGGATGGGGAGGCCGTGATCCGGGGGGATGTCGAGCAGGCAGACGCTGGCGGTCCCCGTGTCGTTCTTCGTGATGAAGGTGGCGATCCCCACACCCTTGAACTTGGGATGGGGAGCAAAGGTCATTTCCTTCTTTCGGAACAATCGGGTCGGCATCCATCTCCTCCTGGCAGGGCCGGCGGAACCGCCGCCCTACATGTTCTTTATCAGACCGAAATCGCCCGACCAGGCGGCCTCCAGGATCGGGCCCATGTACTGGTCCACCAGCCCCGCGTTCAGCGGGACCGGCATGTTCCGGAGCTTCATGTCGAGCTGCGGGTTCTTCGCCGCCGCGAGGCAGCGCTCGATGTGTTCCCTGCCGACCCCCTTTACGTCGCTCAGGCGCGTGGGGAAATCGAGGAACCTGCCGAACGCGACCATCGCCTCGGCCACGGCCAGCCCGAGTTCCCTGCCGGACAGGGAGTCCGGATCCTTTTCCATGTACCCGTACTTCCGGTAGATGCGGCCGACCACCCGCAACTGATCCTGGATGGCCGGAGCGAAGAATACGGTGTAGTACGGGTTCATCAGCGCGCAGGCCCGGCCGTGGCTCAAAACATCGACCAGGGAGAAGCTGGACAGGTGGGCTCCCGACGTCCCGCCGATCATGATGGCATAGCCGCCCAGGTCGGTCCCGAGTCCCAGCAGGGTCCTCGCCTCCTTGCTCGTGGAGTCCTTCTTCGCCTCGATGAGACCCTTGATGACGAGCTCGATCCCGAGCTCGGCCACCTGCCGCGCGCGCTCCCGGACGGCGGTCGCGGCCCCGAAGTAGACCTCGAGGCAGTGCGCGATGCCGTCCAGCCCGCCGTCGAGCGTAAGGCTCATCGGCTGGGTGGTGGTGACGTCGTAGTCGAAAACGGCGCGCGGCGGAACGATGGCCTCGTCGACGATCAGCTTCTTCTGCCCCTTGGCCAGGTCGGTGATGTTGGAGTACTTGGTCAGGTGCGCCCCGGAGCTGGCGGCCATCATGACGGCCACCACGGGCATCGGGGTCCTGCCGGTCTTCTTGCAGGCCTCGGTCACCTGCCCGACGCCGAAGAACGGATCGATGTCGGGTTTCCCGCCCCCCAGCGTGGCCAGCACGGCGGCCGCCTTGACGGCGTCGATTCCGGAACCGCCGTCCGCCACCACCAGGACGTCGGGTTTCAGCGCCATGACGCGCCCGAGGATCCGGTACACATCCTCGAACGGGGCGTTCGGCGCCGCGGACTGGACGGTTTCCAGAACCTCCACCCCGGCCTTCTCGAGGGACCGGAGGACCCGGTCCCGGATCGGCCGGAACCACTCGGAACCGACCGGCCCGACGAACAGCGCCTTCTTCCCGAACTCGGCGGCGAATTTCCCCGGGGCCGTGTCCAGCACCCCGCCGCCGAACGCGTACGACTCCCCCTTGAACTCCTTCAAAACGGCGACAGCCCGTTCCTTCAGTTCCGACATGGCTCGCTCTCCCCGCTGGTTCTTATTCGAATTCCTTGACCGCGTCGATGGAAGCGCCCATGGAGCAGTCCGTGTCCCGCTCCAGGATGATCTCGACGATATAGGGCCGCCCCGATTCCACCGCCCTCTTGAACGCGCTCTTGATCTCCTTCGGGTCCGTGACGCGCTCTCCGCCCGCCCCGCACGCCTCGGCGAACTTCACGAAATCGAACCCGGACCCCTTCTTCCCCAACGCGGCCGGTCCCTTCGTCGACCCGGAAGCGACCGCGACGGTTCCCCCGCCTCCCGTTGCCATCCGGGGCTCGGCCAGGCTCGCTCCCGCCGCCTGGGCTTCGTAATAGAGCTGCACCTCGAAGTCCATGTCGAAGTTGTATTTCTCGGCCTGGCGAATCAGCCCGAGATACCCGTTGTTCAGCACGACGATGACGAACGGGACGTCGTACATCACGGCCACGGGAAGCTCCTCCATGCAGAACTGGAAGCCGAAGTCGCCGACCACCTGGACCACCGTCTTGTCCGGGCGGGCGACCTTGACTCCGATGGACGCCGGCAGGTCCCACCCCAGCGGCTCCGCCCCGCCGCAATCG
>JACZKY010018430.1_pt1 | contig 12137 bp, 10 predicted proteins | sample 8237611 | NCBI WGS metagenome assembly JACZKY01 (sample SAMN16148055, study PRJNA663545) | marine sediment metagenome | biome: sediments and biomass from bioreactor inoculated with such sediments; feature: coastal sediments; material: methane- and iron-fed bioreactor; isolation source: Bothnian...
CGCCGCTCGGGATTGGTCCGCCCATACCGAAGGCCGGGATGAGGCACCCCGGGGCCGGCGAAGCCCCTGCATGGGAGCATCGAACGATTTGGCTAAGTGCTTGAAAAGATGGCGCACTGTACCGGGGGAAGATGATAGCTATATCTGCGCTATATCCCTCTAAATAAGGTTCGAGGTGGAGCCTGCTTGCCGGACGAGACCTGAAGAAATTCATGGGCAGGTTTCGCGATACTACGCCATCGAACGGGGCCGAAAGCTGACTGGAAGCTTCCCAAGCTGGATGTAAGTGAGCGGACATTCAGCTCGGCGCGGGCTCCGCCCTAACCTGACCCTAATGCTATATTCTTTATTCCAATGCTGAGCCTCCGCTGTATGACTCAGAATGCCGCTCGCTTTGCCGAACTTTTGGTTACCGGGCGTCCCACCTGCGCTTCAAAGAAAGCAGTCGAGGATCCGCGTTTAATCTACCGTCTGCCTTGCCGATGCGTTCTATGGTGCTCTCGATCCCATAGGGCCAAGCCATTGCATTCTCTGGAAGGATTGCATCCAAAATAGCGAGCGTCTGTTCTGGATAGATGTCAACGATGTTGTCCTTCGACTTTCTAAGGTTAGGTAACATTATCGAGTCGCCTTCCGCCTTACTGAGTAGTGGGAGGACAATGGCCACGCGCCTTACAAAGCGATCCTTATCTGAAAAAACAAAATTGCATAGGCGCGCTGATATTCGCGGTGTTTTTGCCAAAATTTGACGCGGCCAAACGTCTTCAAGCAATGCTTCAATTTTCTCTGACCACCTTATTTCTGCCTGCTCTCCTTCATTCTCTGCCCATCGCTCAGCTTGCCATAGGACATGCGATCTAAACTCTTCGTCTGACTTCAGCAGCAGATCGCGCATTTCATCGTTTGAGATGTTAGGTTGTCCGGTATCAGGATCAAGTGCGGCCCAACCGACCAACAACATACCGGCCAGAACTTGTTCATGTGATCGCTTGGAAGTTGCGTTGGTCGTAGCGATGCGCATGAGCGCACCTTTCAATTTTCGATAGAGGGATGGTGGCGGAATTTTTGCAGCCCAGAAAAATCCTGCCCAAGCCGCATCTCTATCGTCTCCGCTATCATTTCGTAAGACTGGCAAAAAATTCGTCTCCGTCCATTCGGGAGCAACGAAGTTGAACCACACGAGGTTATGGCAGAATATGACAAGGGCGTGGCACCTCGGCTCGCCTCCGACGGCAAGAAGAGCATTGGCGTGTTTTAGCCAGTTCTCCGGCAGCCCTTGCCCCTTGCGCAACCCGTTCGTCGAAGGAGCATTGAAGAGGGCCTGTGCGATCTTCCCAGCGGGCGCATTTAGCGCCTCGGTTGCCCAATCGTGATCGCCAGTTCCCCGGATAATCGCGGAATTGCCGCAGGTAGGGTCGGCACGAATGATATCCGCAATTCTCCCAACGACCTTGAAGAAGACCAACTCATCGCGCTGCGAAAGGGCCGTGGACACGTTTAGGGCCCACTCTGACAAGGGGTAGATCAGCCCTGAAACGTCCTTCCGAGGATAAGATAGAAGTCGACTGGCAGTAAGCAGGACGAACCTCGGGCTATCCCTCTTGCGAGTCTCCGCCGTGAGAAATGTGCGCCACGCCCATTCAGGGTATTCCCCATTCTTTGCAACGAGATGCAAGGCTGCCAGTGCTCTAACGGGCTTTTCTTCCACCAATCCGGAGAAAGGCGACCTTTCCACAAACTCTTCGCTCCGCCCGCTGAGCTCTTTGGCCTTTGCCAAGATGGCAGACAGAGGAACTGAGACCAAGCCGGACGTGTCTTTTTCTGTTCGAACCCAGCCAACTCGGCCCTCTAAAGACGCAGCGGCCGACGCGGAGTATTCAGGTTTCCACTTGCTAGCCCGACGTTGAAGTTCCTCACTAAGCTTCCTCAGATCAACCCTAAGACTGCAACCTTGGCCTTCTAGCCAATGTAACCGGTTGAGGACGGCGAATGCCGACCTTTCTATAAATTCCTGCTCCTCTTCATTCTTCCAGCGATCAGGTCCGGCAACGATTCTTTCCTCAATGCGCTGCTGTACCGTTTCGCTAAGTTCATTCCACCGACGTTTCAGCGACAGAAGCAAGTCCCGTTGGTCACGAGAGCCCCAGAACGCCTCATCGGGCAGAAGTTCGGCCTGCCGTAAAAAATCGTCCACAGGAACTAGCGTATTGTTCCCCATCGCCCATATTCGCAGGCGATTGAAAACCGGATCGTCTGAACCCCACGCGTGGACTTCGAATTTGGCTGCTTGAGGATTGATTTCCGCTAACCGCTGCAAGAGAGCGGCATACTCGATTATATGAGAGCCTAGTCCGTGGTTGCGCTCGTATTGATCGTCGCCAACGTTGTCGTCCGCCAAGATGGGGCAAATAGCCATCAAGCCGTAGCCCCCGATCTCCTTTTCCAGAAGAACTGCCATTTCTAGATTCCGGCTCAGGGCCTTGACCGTTTGCGCTAACCACTCGTCCGGGATCTCGATTTGCTCGTGCTTTTCTGGATATTTGACATCCATCCGCACAAGATCACCGACCTGCAAATCGGCCCCTGCACTCGGCGGCTTTGGCCCTCCCCAATAGTTACTCTGCGCTTCAAAATACGGCTGTCGAATAGATGAGTACTGTCTAACTGCGGCGGAATCCCATCCGTCTTTCGCTATCTGGGCCTTGAGTTCAAAGATATCTCGATGAAATTCGCCCCGATAGGAATCCCAACTTTCGAAAAGATACCTCCAGGCCTTACGGATTTCTGGCTTCGAAGGTTGCGGAGCACGTTCCAACTGCCACCTGATACGGTCCCGTATGTCGGGATGAAGCGCAAATTGATGCCCCGCCCACCAAACGCTAGCGGCTTGGTCAGACACTCGCGTCAACCAATGGCTCAACACGGAAATGCGGGGTACCAATCGCGGTGCGTTTCTCGCCCAGTGTCCACGCAGCGCCGGAAAATTATCGTCTCTGAGCGCCTGACGATCTATGCGGTTTAGTGCGAATGCATCCCACGAGCCACTTGGCACTTCTCGTCTAACGTTGTGCTCGTCGGGCTCGGGCTTGTCCGGAATAAAGTCGGAGTCCAACCCGTAAAGGTCGAAAGGATCGACGTATTCGCCCTTCTCTACAAGAGTTCCCAAATGCCCCGGTTTTGCATAGCGGCGATATGGATCAAAAACGCAAAGCCATTCCGCAGGAGGCGGGATTTCCTCTTCTGCAAAGCGTTTTGCACCTTCGTATGATGACACGACGTGTGCCACCTGCCCGCGCTCATGTGGAGCTAGAGCCTCGGGCCCTTGTTGCGACATGCGAATAACGTCTCGATACCAGCCATCCACATCTCTGGCTCTTGCAGACCAAGCTTCCAATGTCCGCCAAAGCGCTGCATGACCATTGGAGTCATTGTAGGCGATAGCCTCCACTCCTTTGTGGCGCCATCGCGCCGCCGCGTCGGCCTCACCACCGGACTGTAAAGCGTACACATGATCCAGCCGACCGGGTACTTTGTTCAGTGCTTCAAGTAGATATTGGACTGGGGGATCGTCGGCTGCATAACCGACAAAAACGACAACAAACCGCGCCAAAATGGATTGGAAGAACTCCGTCGCCCATCCGTCCGCGAGGTAAGCTCGCCCGAAATCCGAACTTGAGAGAACGAAGCCGTCTCCCTCGGCGCCATCGTATGCTTCGGTGGCACGACCGTGGAGATAAACAATTCCGTTTAGCTCACCTGCTCGTCGCGGATCGGGAAGTCGCGGCGGCTGCCAAGTCTGAAGATCGCGGCCACATTCATCAAACAATCGGTCAAAGTTGGTTGTAACGAGGCGAACCACGCCCTCCGTGGTTGTAGCTAAATCCAGCAAAACTCGGTGGGCGCTTAAGTCACAGGGTCTGCTTGGCTTCAGCGCGGATGCTACTGCCGCCTCTATATCTCGGCCAAGGAATTCACGCTCCAAGAGGCCAAAGACACGATCAGCGGATATCACTCCGGCCACACCGACACGGCCATCAATTTCGCGTGCCTCTTCCACCAGTCGGCACGCAGGGCTGTCTTTAGGCACGCCCAGTGAAGTGATTACCTCTTTCGCAAGGCCGAAGAAGTCAGGAAGCTGCGCTCTAGCCCTAGAAACCCCTGCACCACAAAAGAATACGACGCGCCCCTGATCGCGTGCCCAAAGCAACTCATCAGGAATTGATGGGCCGTCTTCAACGAATCTCACGGATCCCCCCCCAATATGCAGAAAATGATCAAATCCGACGCCTAGAGGTCAGGCTACAACATTTGTGAGTTTCGGTACTATGCAATCTTCGCTTGAACTGCGTACGCCGTTTGGCCGCCGGAGACGAATGACCACTCTTGCCGCGCGCCACGGCCTTCCGCGTGGTCACCATGATGCCCCCTTTTAGGCATTTGCAAAACTAACCTTAACGGCCGGGATGAGGGCGCATTGCTGCCGAAACGAGCCAGAACGTGCTCGATGCGGATGTAGCCGTTGTTCAAAGCGCTTCGCCTGGCGACCTTGCGCTGCCAGCATGAGGCTAGCTTGCTGTTCCTGCGCACCGCAGACGAGCGGCCTGATGCCTGAACCGACCGCAAGTTGACGGCGCGATCACTGTTGAAATCCATGCGTTTCTTGGGCGCGCTTGCAGCGCATTGAGGGGCAGGAATGTACGCGAGATCAGCATGAATCAGGCAGCCGCTCTGCAGATCGGCGGTCATAGTTGTACACCCCTCGCAGCAAGCTTTCTTTCAGTGTCCACGCAGGAAATCCGTACGTTCAGTGCAAAATCGAAAACGGCGTTTTGGGGCGAGAAAGGGCTGATTTTCGGAGGGCAAGATTAAAGAAGACGGCACCATGTTGGGCCGCTTCTGGAAAATTATGTTGTCTGCACACTGGTTAGGCTGCCGATTTCGGCACTATGGTTTTGAGGGGCCGCGTGCCGCGATTTCTCGCAAAGCCTTGGCTTTGCTGGGTTTCGAGCGGCACTATAGGCCGATATCTGCCGTTTTGCGGGGGTCTTGGCTGGAGTCGCGCCCATAAGCGCCGACGACAAAAACCGCCGACGCCCCGCAGCATGCGATCCGATACGCCAAAGGTCGGCAAGACCAAGAGCTTTTTCACGCAGGTCAGGAAGATCACCCGGCAGCATCAGGCGGCAGTCGTCCCCGACCCTTATGGCGCTCGGCCACGAGGTCATGGGCGTCGTGCAGCGCGGATCGGTGTCGCGGCAGGCGAGAGGACTCGGGGTTTAGCCTGCAACAGACGGGATTACTGGTAGTTCGCGCAGGATGCCGCCGAGTGCGAGGGTCAGCAGTCTGGTGGCGTCATTGGGCTCGCCTTCAGAGGCGACCGAAATGGCGTTAGTCAGCATAATCAGTTCGCGCGGCGACACGTCTTGTCGAAGCGCGCCGGCTTGGGCAGCCTGACTAACGAGAAGAGCTGCCGTGTCGTGGATCAGGCCTTGGCAAGTATCCTCGTCGGCAACGCGACCCTCGGGGTCTGCCAAAAGTGCCATGGCGAGGCCTCGCGTCACGGACAGATAGCTTGTCAGTTCGTCGAGCCAGCGAACGAGGGCTAGTTTCGGTCCCGCCTCGTCCAGCAGTCCCTCGCCACGCTCGCAAAGGCGGCACACGCCCTCGTGAAAAACGGCATTGAGTAGTGCGTGCCGCGAAGGAAAGTGGCGGTGCAAGGTTGCAGAACCCACCCCGGCGCGACGCGCGATCTCTTCCAGAGATGCAGTGGCTCCGTCACGCTTGATGACGGCTTCGGCAGCTTCAATCAGGCGTTGACGATTACGACGGCTGTCGGCCCGGCGAGACTGAGGTTCCACAAGCTTTCCCCATAAAACGGAGGGTCACCCCACTTAGTTGACAAACGGGGTGCTCCCCCATATTAATCTTTTAAGAATCGGAGGAATACCCCGTTTATGGTCGCTAGGATAAAAGATGTCAAAATCCTCACTTGCCGTCGCTGGCCCGCCACCCGGACGAGGGCCCGTCACCGCATCTGGAAATGAACGCCATGGGCACGCTCAGGTCGCTACCGCCGACGACTTTCGGGCGCTGTTTCGACGCCATCCGGCGGGTGTCGCCGTCATCGCCGCGAAGGCGCTCGACGGGTCTTATGTCGGTTTCACCTCTACCTCTGTGATCTCGGTGTCGGTCGAGCCACTCCTGATCGCGTTCTCGGTTATGGGAGCATCGTCTTCATGGCCGGCTATACGGGATGCCAAGCTGGTGACCGTGAGCTTTCTGGCCGAAGGGCAAATCGGGATCGCCACTCGGTTCTCGACGCAAGGAATAGATCGTTTTGCGGCAGGTGGCTGGCGAACGCTCGCCTCGGGTCTGCCCACCATTGAAGGCGCGGCTGCCTCACTATCTGCTCGTATTGTCCAAAGGATCGCTGCTGGCGGAAGCCATCTTGTCATCGCAGCGGTGGAGACTATCGACCTTGCAGGCCAAGGCTCCGCTCCATTGATCTATTTCGACAAGGAATACCGCGCTGCCGCCTTCCCACTGGCTACACCCCTTCAACCTGCGCCCGAATTTGGAGAGCAGCTTAAGGGGGGAGATCAGCAATGACAGTTCCAGCTTCTTCGTCCGAAACGGAACGGCGCGTGCATGGCTTGTCGAACCCGCTTCGGTTCGCATCGTTTTTGCCGGTGCCGGACACGCCAGACGCTTTCGCCGATATCGTTGCCTATGCGCGCCGGATAGAACAGGCTGGGTTCATCGCTTTGTTCTTGCGAGACGATGCCGCGCTCGGCGGCTTCGAGCCGCTGACGCTCGCGGCGGCTCTCGCCATGTTCACTGATCGGATCGGACTGGTCCCAGCGGCAGCGACAGATTTCGACGAGCCGTTCCACGTCGCCCGTCGTCTCGCGAGTATCGATCATATCTCTGGCGGGAGGGCGGGATGGCATGTGGATACTCATGCCGTCCCGCGCGAAGCCGGTGGTCTCTTTCCGCGCAGAGGCGACGACCATGATGACCGACTGGCACAGGCAGAGGAGTTCCTGAGCATCGCGCGCGGCTTATGGGATAGCTATGCCGATGACGCCATTATCGTCGACAAGCGGTCGGGGATGTATTTCAAGCCGAGTGGGCGGCGTCCCCTCAACCATGTCGGATCGCATTTCCGTGTATCTGGCCCGCTGAACCTCGCACGCTCGCCACAGGCACATCCCGTCATCTTCCATGCTCCTCTAAATCGGGAGGAAATCGCCTTTGCAGCCCGGAATGCCGATGTCGTGCTCGCTACGGTCTTGTCGATTGAGGCTGCGGAGACATATCGGGCCGGCCTTGACGGGGCTGTCATCGCTGCCGGCCGGATGCGGGGCAGCGCGCAGTTCTGGCCTCAGCTCACTCCGATCATCGTCTCTACCGAGCATGAGATCGGAACGCGACGCGAGGAGCTAAAAGCTCGGCCCGAATCTAAGGACGGCAACACCGTCTTCATCGGCACGCCTGACCAGCTTGCAGACCATATCGCTCAATGGGCGGCTCGGGGGCTTGCCGACGGCGTGGCCTTTCATTTTCCGCTGGGCTTAGCGGATGCCAACGCCTTTTTGGATGAAGCGCTACCTGTTCTGCGCGACCTCATCGCACAGCCGGATGGCACGTCATTACGCGATGGCCTTGGACTATCCCGGCCGGAAAGGAGTGCCGCATGAGCCGCAAGAAGCAGGTTCGGTTGATCGCAATAACCCACGCGACAGGCTCCCATCCGCGCGGATGGCGTCATCCTGACAGCCCGGCCCGACCGGCCACGGACGCGCAATCCTTCATCGCGGCGGTGCAGGAATTGGAGCGCGGCCTGTTCGATGGGATATTCATCTCGGAGACAGCCGGAACCATGCCCGGCCCCGCCGAGGCACATCAGCACGACTCGATGATCAACGATTCGCTTGATCCGACAGTTCTCCTGTCGGCTATCGCGACGCAAACGAAGCATATCGGCCTGATTACCACTGGCTCGACGAGCCTGACCCAACCCTACACGTTTGCCCGGCTGCTCGCTTCTCTCGATCATATCTCCGGAGGCAGGGTCGGTTGGAACGTCGTCACATCGCGCTTCGAAACGGAGGCGCGAAACTTCGGCATTGATCCACGCCTTCTGCACGGCCCCCTGCGATACGAGATCGCCACCGAGTTCGTGGACATCGTGAAACGTCTCTGGGACAGCGCTCCCGTCAATGCGCGAACACATGGCCCGCAGAACGAGCAGGCATTCGATCCATCCAGCGTCAAGCCGTTCGACTATCGGGGAACCCACTTCCGCGTGTCCGGCGCTTTGGACGTCCAGCGTCCGCCACAAGGTCATCCGGTGATCGTGCAGGCTGGAATGAGCGAGGAAGGCCGCGACCTCACCGCACGTGAGGCCGATATCGTTCTCGGCGGCGGCTGGAATGCGCGGCAGGCTCGTGAGGACATTCGCCGGCGTGCGCAAGGATATGGACGTGATCCCGACGCGCTGATCGTTCTCGCCTTACTTCCCTACATATTGGTGGCAGAGACTCGCGATGAAGCCGAAGCACAGCTTCGCGCCTTCACGGCCTTGCTTCATCCAGACGAACGCCAGCAGCATGGAATTCTCGCGGGATCGTCAACTGACATTGCCGATCTAATGGAGAATTGGCTCGATGGCGGTGGTGCCGACGGTTTTGCCGTTGGCTTCCCCTATCTGCGGGGACCGGTGGAAGCGTTCACGAGGCTGGTGATCCCCGAACTACAAAGGCGTGGCCGTTTCCGGACAGAGTATTCGGGAACAACTCTGCGCGAGAACCTCGGCATTCCGCTCCCGCCTGCTCGGTATGACGCAGTCGAACCTAACCGGATGCGAGCACCATGATCCGCACGGAAGGTTAGATTACCGTCAGGGTTCCGAACCGATGAGGCGACAGTTTCGCAAGCTCTCTGGACTTGAAGGGGCGTCGCCGCTGCTGCGCGGGCGCATACCGATGGCTTCCCTCATCCAGATGCTCGCCGTCGCCGAATATCTGAACTTCCGCCACGCCGCCAACGCGCTCGGCGTGGCGCAATCCAGCGTCAGCGCGCGCGTGAAGGCGTTGGAGGAAGACCTTGGCATCCTTCTGTTCGAGCGCCACGCCCGCGGCGTAAGGTTGACCGAGGCCGGACGCCACTTCGTCGAGCGTGTCGCTATCGGCGTCGATCAGCTCGACCATGCGGTAAAGACCGCAGGCATGGCGGCGGCGGGGGAATGTGGTCGCCTGCGCATCGGTATCCATGCGTTGATCCCCCGCAGCTTCCTCGCCGAGCTGATCGAGCAGTATCGGGAAAATCATCCCGGCATCGAGGTCGAAATCACCGAGGGCACGCCCCGCGATGCGGTCATGCAGCTTCGTGCCGACCGGCTGGATGTGGCGTTTGTCGCTGGCACGCCCGAGCTTCCCGACTGCCATACACGACCGATCTGGACTGAATCGCTGGTGGCGGTGCTACCGGATAGGCATCGTCTTGCCGGGCAGCCGGCAATCACTTGGGCCGATCTGGTCGGCGAGACGTTTCTAGTCCGCTATGGTGGCACCGGCCCGCAGGTTCATGACCATATCGTGCTACGCCTTGCCGGGCGCTGGCCCGCGCCCTCGATCCTGCGCTTCGACGTGGGACGCGGCACGCTGTTGTCCATGGTCGGACAGGGCTTCGGCATTACCATCGTCGGGGCGGCGACGGCGCTGCTGCCGACTACCGGCATTGTCTTCCTGCCCTTCGCTGATGAGCCGGAGCCGGTTGTCTTTACCGCAGTCTGGTCGCCGTTCAATCGCAGCGCCAACTTGAAAAACCTACTTATGCTTGCGAGCGCAATGGGTCGTCTCCGCAGTTCATCCCATTCAGTTCCGTGACGATGACAATGCAAGATCGGCTTCAGGCACAACTTGACAACCCGCCAGCGGCTTTCTTGGGCAGCAGGCGTGCCGCCAGCGCACAAGCGCAAACGCGGCACGCTACAGGCTGCCGATCCCCCTCCATGGTTCGCTTATTTCGGGGGCCTTCATCACCCCGGAACCCACCAGAACCAAGGAGGATTCCATGCGTGCAGAGCACCGCCGCGCCCGGAGAGGGCGACCGCGACAGTCGATCCCCGAACCACTTCCCGACGATCTTTTCGACTACGCTGACGATCCTATGCCGGACGGCCGGGCGCGAGCCGGTGACACGCTACTTCTCGGCCCGGATGGACAGAGGATGCGCGTCACCGACGATTGGCCCGAAGACATTCCTGTCACCGAAGCCGAGATTGACGTGTTCGAGCGTTGGTTCGGCGATCTGTTCGATGAATTTTTCGGACCATGCCGATGATTTGAGAAGGAGGCCTCCGCCATGACCGCACCCCAATTCTTAAACGGGGTGCGCGCCGCCCTCTACCTGCGCGTCTCGACCGCTCGGCAGGCCGAGCATGATATTTCCATTCCCGACCAGAAGCGGCAGGGTGAAGCCTATTGCGAGCAACGCGGCTATCAGCTCGTTGAGACTTATGTTGAACCGGGTGCAACCGCCACCAACGACAAGCGCCCCGAATTCCAGCGCATGATTGAGGCGGGCACGTCCAAGCCCGCGCCCTTCGATATTGTCGTGGTGCATAGCTTCTCTCGCTTCTTCCGCGATCACTTCGAGATGGAGTTCTATGTTCGCAAGCTGGCGAAGAGCGGCGTCAAGCTGGTGTCCATCACGCAGGAAATGGGCGACGATCCCATGCACCAGATGATGCGGCAGATCATGGCGCTATTCGACGAATACCAGTCCAAGGAGAACGCCAAGCACGTCCTGCGCGCCATGAACGAGAACGCCCGGCAAGGCTTCTGGAACGGCGCACGGCCGCCTATCGGCTATCGCATCGTTGCGGCCGAGCAGCGCGGATCGAAGATCAAGAAGAAGCTGGAGATCGACCCGCTGCACGCCGACACCGTGCGGCTTATCTATCGTCTGTTCCTTGAAGGCGACGGCACATCCGGCGCGATGGGCGTCAAGGCCATCGCCACCTATCTCAACGAGCGCCGCTTCTTCACCCGCGACGGTGGGCGTTGGGGATTGGCGCAAATCCACGCCATCCTGACCCGCACCACCTATATCGGCGAGCACAGGTTCAATACGCGCTCGCACAAAGACCGGGAGAAGAAGCCAGAGAGCGAGGTCGCCATCATGGCGGTGCCGCCCCTGATCGACCGCGAGATATTCGATGCAGTGCAAGCCCGCCTGAAATCCCGCAATCCCATGGTGACGCCGGCCCGCGTTTCCAGCGGCCCGACACTCCTGACCGGCATTTGCTTCTGCGCCAAGTGCGGGGGCGCGATGACGCTCCGCACCGGCCGGGGCAGCGCAGGGCAGACATATCGCTACTACACCTGCTCGACCAAGGCACGGCAGGGCAAGACCGGCTGCAAGGGCCGCACGATTCCGATGGGCAAGCTGGACCATCTGGTTGCCGATTATATCGGGGATCGCCTGCTCCAGCCCAAGCGGCTGGAAACCGTGCTCGCCAGCGTCATCGACCGGCGGCAGGAGCGCACCGAGCGCCGCCGCGAGCATCTGGCCGAGCTTCAAAGGCGAATCACGGAAGCCGACCAGCGGCTCGGCCGTCTCTTTGACGCCATCGAAGCCGGCATGGTGGACAAGGACGATGCGATGGCGAAAGAACGCATGATGAGCCTCAAGGCATTGCGGGATCAGGCCGCCGCTGATGCGGAGCGCACACAGTTCGCGCTCGACAGTTCAGGCAATCAGGGCGTCACCCCCGATATGCTCAAGGGATTCGCCCGCGAGGCTCGTGAGCGGATGCGACTAGAAAACGGCGGCTACCGCCGCGACCACCTGCGCGCGTTGGCGCAGCGCGTCGAGGTCGCCGATGACGAGGTTCGCATCATGGGATCGAAGTCGGAATTGCTGCGAACGCTGGTCGCCGCTTCAAGCGGGAAACCGGCGGCGTTCGGCGTTAAGAGTTCTGTACTGAAATGGCGCGCCCGAAAGGATTCGAACCTCTGACCCCCAGATTCGTAGTCTGGTGCTCTATCCAGCTGAGCTACGGGCGCGCAGCGGGTCGTGGAAGCGACCCGGGAACGGGGTCGCGGCGGGGCGGCTCCGTTTCGTGCGGC
>JACZKY010032057.1_pt1 | contig 12130 bp, 14 predicted proteins | sample 8237611 | NCBI WGS metagenome assembly JACZKY01 (sample SAMN16148055, study PRJNA663545) | marine sediment metagenome | biome: sediments and biomass from bioreactor inoculated with such sediments; feature: coastal sediments; material: methane- and iron-fed bioreactor; isolation source: Bothnian...
ATCGGCCCTGCCGAGACGGCGTTGACGCGGATCCCTTCCTGCCCGAGATCGTGGGCCAGGTAACGGGTCGTCGCCTCGAGGGCGGCCTTGGCCACGCCCCATGCGATGGATCTCTCGTTGGCGACACCGAGGATAATCCCTTTCCTGCCTTGCAGAATGCCCACGAGACACCCCCATGTTTCAGATCACACCTAATCTTAACAGGGAGCACCGGATAGAGCACGTGAATCGGAAGATGGCGCTTCCCAACACGACGCGGAAGGGGTACGCTGAAAAAGATCCCCGATTCTTCCAAGGAGGACGGGATCCATGGGTCGCCTCGGCAGATGGAACATCGCTTTCCGGTTGGCCATCGCTGCCTTGGCCCTCACCTCCGTCGCAGCACTCTACCACTCCCGGATAAGGACCCCCCCTGGAATGATTTCCGGCATTCCGGTCGGCAAAACGTTTTACAGGATGGTCGGTCTCGGCACGCTCGGGGGATCGATGAGCGCGGCCTTCGATATCAACGACAATAACATGGCCGTTGGATACTCAAGCACCGATGGGGACCGGGCCATCCACGCGGCGGTTTTCAGAAAGGGGGCGGTGATCGATCTCGGGACCCTCGGCGGGACGATGAGCCGCGCCTGGGCGGTCAACAACGCGGACCAGGTGGTCGGGGAATCCCAACTCGCCGGAGGGGAAGCGTGGCACGCATTCCTCTACACGGGAGGGCGGATGGTGGACCTGGGTACCCTCGGCGGGACGTCGAGCTCGGCGAGGGACATCAACGATCTCGGGCACGTCGTCGGGGAGTCCCAGGTTTCGGGGGACACCGGTACGCACGCGTTCCTCTTTGCCGACGGGAAGATGACGGACCTCGGCACGCTGGGAGGTTCGATGAGCACAGCCTGCGGCATCAACAATCGGGGGGAAATCGTCGGCTACTCCATGGTCGCGTCCACCCAGTCCATCCACGCTTTCCTGTATCGTCACGGCGCCATGCTCGACCTGGGGACTCTCGGGGGAACGATGAGCGCGGCGTACCGGATCAACGACCGCGGGATGGTGGTCGGTGAATCGCACCTGCCGGGTGATTCCGCTATCCATGCATTCCTGTACGCCGCCGGTGCAATGAGTGACCTTGAGACCCTCGGCGGATGGACCAGCGCGGCGGGGGACATCAACGCCGAAGGGACGGTGGTCGGCGGCTCCTGCCTGTGCGACAACGACTCGAACCACGCATTCCTTTACAGCGTGAAGAAGGGCATGGTCGACCTCGGGTCCATGGGGGGTTCCGTCAGCAGGGCCTATGGAATCAACCGCGCGGGGCATGTGGTCGGCATTTCGAGGACGATGCAGCTATCCGGAGAAGAGGGTCCCTACCGCGCCTTCCTTTGGTCTCCCCGCCAGCGGTTCCGCTGAATCCTTTCCGGGCGCGCAAAAGGGTTTTCCGGGCCGGCCTGCATGAATCCGCCTATCGGGATCCTTGATCCGCTTCGACCACCAGGTCGAACCGGACAGCCTTCTCCCCGCCTCGCAGGTAAAGCTGGGTCGTGACGGGCCTGTGCCCCGGCGCGGATACTTTGAAGTGGATGTGGGGCGGGCGGCCCGGGTAGACGCCGGGAGGCAAGGTCGTGAACGCGTAGGCGCCTGAAGCGCCTGTCTTCTGCGCCCCGCGCAGGGAGTCGATGTAATGCCCCGAGCGTTCCGCGTGCCACCACTCCACGCGCGCCCCGGGAATGGGACGGCAGCCGGGATACGAAAGCACCTCGCCCGAGACGGCCAACCCCGAGCCGGTGGAAAGCCGCTCCGCCGCACCCGGCTTGTAGAAGGGGCCCTCCGCGTCTTCCGCTGTTGGGACGCACTTCCTTTCCTCTCCGATGGCGGGACCGGGATGTCCTGGACCAGGGCGAACATGCACCCAAGGAGTGCCAGGGACAAGGAAAACCTTCTCCTCCGTCCCTTGCATCCGCATCTCCCCGCACCCGACGGCATCATCGCAGTATCGGCCCCCCGCAACGGGATGGAGTTGGTCAGACGTCGACCAGTACCTTGAATCCCCCGTAGACGATCCGCTTGCAGTCGAAGGGCATCGACTTCGGGTCCATCTTGGACAGGCGCGGGTCTTTCATCACCTTTGCGTTGACGCGATCGCGATGCTCCCGCGACCTGAACACGATCCACGAAAACACCACCGTCTCGCCGGGCTTGAGCTTGATCCTTCGCGGGAACGGAACCATCCCCTTCGCCTCGAGGTCGTCGCCGACGCACTCCCGAACCTCGAGGGCGCCGTGCTCCCGCCAGATTTTTCCAGCCTTCCGGGCGATGCGACCGTAGTCCTGCAGTTTTTCCTCCGGTACCGGCAATACGTAGCCATCGACGTAGCGCATGCGTCCTCCGCGGTCCGGCGTTTGGGCAGCATCTTCCTTCGAGTCTCCCCCTTATTTCGCAGGACGGATATTCTGGTTGATCCGGAACAGATTCTGCGGGTCGTACTTTTTCTTGATCTCCGCCAACCTTTGGTAATTCGGACCATAGGCCTGATTCACCCGGTCCGATTCGTCGTCGGTAAGGAAATTCACGTACACCCCGCCCGTGGCGTGCGCCGCCGTGTCGCGGTAAAACCCCCGCGCCCACTCCACGCCTTTCCGGTCTTCCGCCGGAGTGTCCCAGCGCCCGTGGACGTTGCACACGTACATCGTGTTGCGGTGGGGGTACGCCGCGGAGTCGGCGGCAGGCCGCATCGTGGCTCCGCCGATCTGACCGAAAAAGATTTCGCATTGCGGCGACGGGATGCTGCCGACGTACTTGATGGTCGTCTCGATGGCTCCATCGCTGAGATCCGCGAAATTGTGCGATTTCCAGTAATTCCGTGCGCCCGGCGTCAGCAACGGGTCAAACGCCTGTTGCCAGGAGCGATACGGTTGCACGCCGATGTGTTCCCCGAGCGCCTTTCCGAAATGCCGCACCGGTTCGATCGCCTTCCGCCCGGCTTCCGGGTCGCCGGCATGAAAGATCGCAAACACGATGACCTCGGTGCCGTGGACCTCCGGGGGAAGAAACGGCAGCGGCGGGGCCTTGCGAAGGACCGCCCAGACCGTGGTCTCGTCGCTTTGCTCCTTGGTGAACTGACGGTATTGCTTTAGGGCCGAGGCTGCCTCCTTCAGCGGATAGACGACCAGGCCGGTCAGGACGTCCGGGCCAAGCGGGTGGAGCTGGAATTCGAATCGCGTGACGATGCCGAAATTCCCGCTGCCTCCCCGAAGGGCCCAGAACAGATCGTCGTTCTCTCGCCCGTTCGCCTTCACAAAACGGCCGTCCGCAGTGACGACATCCACTGCCAAAAGACTATCGATCGTCATTCCATGTTTGCGCGAGAACCAACCGAACCCCCCTCCGAGCGTCAGACCGGCAACGCCGGTGGTCGAGTTGATGCCTACCGGCGTCGCAAGACCGAAGGCCTGGGCCTCGGCGTCGAAATCGGCGAGGGTCGCGCCGGGCTCGACATGCGCGACACGCGCGCCCGGGTCGATGCGCACCGAGCGCATCCCGGAGAGGTCGATCAGCATTCCTCCGTCGCATACGGCGCTGCCGGCAATGTTATGCCCTCCTCCTTTGACCGAGGTCAACAGGCCATGGGTGCGGGCGAAATCTACCGCCTGTTGGACGTCTTTCACTTCCGCACAGGGGACGACCAGGGCCGGCCGCCGGTCGATCATGGCGTTCCATACGGTGCGTGCCTCGTCGTATCCGCCCTCTCCCGGCAAAAGCAACGGTCCGCGCAGACCGGCTTTCAGGTTCTGGACCGCCGATCCGTTCACCGTCACGGAGCTTCCGTCGATGGCCTGAATTTTCATCGTTTTCATGAGGAGTAGCCTCCTTCCGGAGAGGTCTCGGGGTTCGGTGCCCCCCGGAAACCATGAACTCCGTTCAGGGAGCCGCCCTGTTCCGGGGAAACATCACAATACGGGTGAGAAGTTTACGGATTAGATTCCGGGGAGAGCGGCACGGTTCCCGTCGGGGAAGAAAGATCCGGACTCCGGTTCATGGTGGCCCGGAGGTGTGACGGGGGAAATACTCCTTGCAGAAAGCGCATTCTAGCCTGAATCGTTCGCGCGACGTGAGGCATCCCAAAATTTAGCACGATCGGTAACCCCGCACGGCAACCCTCTCACCAAAAGGAGGTGCAGTTATGACACGTAAATACCTCGATTGCCGCGACCATCCAGGCGATGTGAAATGTACCGTGGCGCTTTCGGCAGATTCTGAGGAGGAACTCTTGGATGCCGTAATCCAACACGCGAAAACGGTTCACAAGTACGAGATCACTCCCGAGTTCAAAGACAAGATCCGGAAAGGGATGAAGACGGGAAGCCCTCCCGCGTAACACCGCAATGGCAGGGCGATCCGGCTGACCGGGGGCACGTAATCCCTGGTACGTTTATAACGTACAAGGCCCGGTAGCCCGAAAAAAGACGAATAATGTTGGACCGGCCGCGGCGAGCGGGTGCTTGTCAGCGGCCGGTCCAACATGAGCGTTGTGCAAAGCAGGTATAGCAGGAGCGTTTCTTCCCAAAAGTTCCCGGTTTCGTCTGGTATGGCGCGCCCTGAGGGATTCGAACCCCCGGCCACTTGATCCGAAGTCAAGTGCTCTATCCAGCTGAGCTAAGGGCGCGTCCGAGAGGAATGCCATCGTACGGTAAAGGAAATCCAGCGTCAACAGCGACCGGGAGAACCCCCCTTATCCCCTCGAATTTAGCGTTTATTTTCAAAGGGTTTACGGTCCGTGCGGCTTTCCTGGAAATCATGAACACCTCTCGGGACGCATCTTAATGTGGCTCAAAAGAATCCTAAGGAAACGAGGAAGCCCGACACTCACTGGGAGGTGATCTATGCGATCTCTCGGGAAACCGTGTAGCCCCTCCGGTGAGATTATTGTCAAGAAAGGAGGGGAAGCTCGTATCGAGGAAGTGGGTCACGAGCAACACCCGGCAGTTATTACGTGACACCGTCAGATACACCCTGACAGGAGGCTGCCATGTATATTGTTGTCGAGCACACGATCACGGATCCGGATGTTTTCTTTGGACTTGCCGAAAAAGTCGCCGAAGCTCCTTCGGAAATCAAGGCATTGCAGTTTTTCCCGAGCATCGGCAAAGACCGGGCGGTCTGTCTTTGGGAAGCCAGGTCGGTAGACGCTTTGAAGGGCTTCCTGGAACCCTTGACGGCCAAGAGCAGTCGTAACATCTACTACGCGGTGGATGGCACAATGGCGATGGGTCTTCCGATCAAGAAAGCTGCGGCGTAGGTAGAATAACCCTTTTGAGCCGGCGTGTTACGCGCCGGCTCGGTTACTCCGCATTCCGGCCTTCCCACACCGCTCTTCAATAGCTTTCTCCGGCAGAGCTTAAGGGCCCGTTCGGAACCACCCGAGCAGTCTCAGACCGTCCAACAGCAGAAGGACCGCGAACAGGAGGAGCAGGAATCCGAGGGCGCGCATGAGATATCCGTAGCCCCTCCCGCTCAGCAGACGCGCCGAGCGGCCGGCCAGAACGGCCACGAGAACCTTGGATCCCACCAGGCACCCCGTGAATCCGATCACGAACAGCACGGCGGCGGCCGGGGTCGTTTCCCATCCCTTGAGGATCATGGGAGCCCCGACGGTCAGCCAGAACAGGTACGGGTGCGGACTGAGGGCATTCACCATCGCCCCCCTCGTCAGCGATTGCGGTTCGGCATCCGGCGCGGAAGGATCCGGTCTCCTCGCCCGGGCCGTCTCGAAGGCCATGTACACGAGGAACACCGCGCCGGCCAGGGACACGGCCCCCAACAGGCTTCCGTATCCGGCAATCCGCGAAAGGACCAGCGTCGAAACCAGGATGATCGGCAGGTCCGTCAGCAACGGGGCGGCCGCGACCCGGATCCCCTCGCGGACCCCGTGACGGACCGTGTGGGATAATACCAGCGCCAAGAGGGGGCCGGGGGAGAACCCGGCCGACAACCCCAGGACGATTCCGGCACCCAGAAAAGCCATCATGCCGTTTTGCTCTCCGCCCGTGGGAATACCATCCGGTTCCCTTCCTAAGGAAAATCCAGGGCTCCATCCAGCAGGGCCAGGGGCCGTCCGACCGGTTCGGGGTGCGGATCGGTCAGGCAGAGAACCGCAGCACCGCGATGAAATGACACGCGGTGCCCGCGATCACGAACAGGTGCCAGACGAAGTGGCCGTATCTGACCCGCTTGGCCGCATAGAACCCCACGCCCGCCGTATAGGCGATCCCGCCCGCCAACAGCCAGAACAGACCCCACGACGGCACATGGAGCCACAACGGCTTCACCGCGACAAGAATGAGCCAGCCCATGGCGAGATACAGGCCCGTCCTGATTTTCGGATATCGCACACCCCCCGCCGCCGTGAGCACGATACCGGCAAGGGCCAGCCCCCACACGAGCCCGAACAGCGTCCACCCCCACGGACCGCGGAGCGCACCGAGGGTAAACGGCGTATACGTGCCGGCGATCATGAGGAAGATCGCCGCGTGGTCAAGAGCCTGAAATACTCCCTTGGCACGATTCCCCGGCAACGCGTGGTAGATCGTGGATGCGAGGTACAGCAGCACCATTGCAGCCGAGAAGACGCTCGCGCCCGCAATTCTCGCCGCGCCGCCTTGCCGGACCGCGGAAAGGACAAGAACCGGGGCGGCAGCCACCGAGGCCAGCAAGCCGAGGCCATGGCTGACGCTGTTGGCGATTTCCTCCCCGAGGGTCTGCGCACGTCCTCGTATCGCGGGGGCTTTGGTCATGACGTTTCATCCCGAGCGTCCGGCATCTGAAATGAATTCGCAACTATCTTCAATGCGTATGCTTTGCGGGAGCGGACGGCTCGGTGTGAACGTCCATTCCTGCCCCGACGTCTCCCGCGCCGTGGGAGATCGGCGTGGTGGCCGCGACGTACAACCGCTCGACGAAGTGCAGATAGGGAACGTACGCCCCGACATACGCCCTCCCCGCCTCGACGCTCTCCCCGGCATGTTTCTTTTTCTCCATCGCCTCGACGTAATGCTTGTGGATCCCCTCGTGGATCTTCTCCTCGATCAGGGCGAGCATCGGCTTCGGATTTCCCGTCTCGAGCGCCTTGTCCGCCGCGGGGATCGCCGGTCCCATGTCGAGGCCCGCGGGTTTCAACCCCGTGAACGGGGCTCCCTCCCCCTCGCGGTGCACGCGCACCAGCGTCTCGAAGAAGTACCGGTCCGCCAGTTCCCTCTCCTTCGCCCCCTTCCCGCGGACGGCGAACGCCAGGTCGAAGGCCTCGCGGATCTCCTTCTCCTTTCCGGCCGCAACCCAGGGGAGGATCAGGCGCACGTCCCCTTTTTCGAGGGCACTCTTCGCCAGGACGACGACCGGCCCGTCCATCGTGTCGCAATGGGCGAGGGCGCTTCCCGCCGGAATCCAGCTCAATAAAACGACCGATGCCGCCACGACTGCGAATCCTGCCGATCTCTTCATTTTATTCCCCTTTCCCCGCACGGTTCATCGGAAACCCGATGGTGGATCCTCATGCTCCGATTGTCCTTTGCCCCGCGATTCACCACATTGATTTACATCAATATACGGGTGAAGAATTATTTTGGGGGAGACGGGGCACATCCCCTTGCCTCACGTTATGCGTATCTGGTATAACGCTTGCGTATTCCTTGTTTCCCGGGCATCTTTCCGTGCCGGGGCACGGGAATGGCCCAAGGAGATTCCCATATGATAATCCCTCCCGGCGGGTAGATATCCACAAAATGCTGCCGGATATACGCCGGGACATCACGGGGGTGATTCTGGTCGGCGGAAAAAGCCGCCGCATGGGGAAGGACAAGGCCTTCCTGGAATTTTCCGGCAAGACGCTTTTCGGGAGAGTGCTGGAAATATTCAGGGAAAGCTTCGACCGGATCACGCTGGTGGGAGAACGGCACGACCGGTTTCGCGGTTACGGTCTTCCCGTTCTGGAGGACATCTTCCCGGGCAGCGCCCTGGGTGGCCTTTATACCGGCCTGTACCACGCGCAAACGGAGTACATCTTCGTTTCCCCCTGCGACCTCCCCTTTCCAAACAAGGAGGTCCTTGAATACCTCTGTTCGCTCCGGAGCGGTTACGACGCCGTGGTGCCGGAAGCCGTTTCCGGCTTCGAACCGCTCTTCGCTCTCTATGGCAAAGGTTGTCTCGGGCCGATGAAGCGACTTCTGGAGAGCGGTAATTACTGCGTCTACGATTTCTACCCCCAGGTCCGGCTCAGGGTCGTACCGACCGGAGAATTCACCCATCTCGACAAGGACGGGAGATCCTTTATGAACGTCAATACCCCCGAGGAATTCGACCAGCTCACCAAATGGTCCTCCTCATGACGGTCAGGGCGGTCGCCTTCGTGGGAAAATCCGGGACAGGGAAAACGACCCTGCTGGAAAAGGTCATCCCCAGGCTGAAAGACCGTGGATACAGGGTGGGTGTCATCAAACACGACGCCCACCGTTTCGACATCGACCATCCGGGCAAGGACAGTTATCGTCTTACCGCAGCCGGTGCCGACACCATGATGATCTCCTCTCCCGAAAAATTGGCGCTCGTGAAAAAGCATCCCGCCCCCCCTCCGGTCGAGGAATCCCTGTCCAGATATTTTCCCGACGTGGACATCGTATTGATCGAGGGGTTCCGCTCGAGCGCATTGCCGAAGATCGAGGTGTTCCGAAGGGAACGCAGCGCCGATCTGCTCTGCCGCGGCAAGGAGAACGACCCGGCGCTCCGGGCGGTGGCCAGCGACGAACCGATGGAATTGGACGTACCGCGGCTGGATATCAACGACGCCGACACGGTCGCGGACTTTCTCGAGAGGGAATTCCTGTCATGACCGACCGGGAACCCGGACTTCAGGTCCGCTCCAAGATCTGGCTGGAAATAAACGGAGAGCCGGCGTTCGGACAGGGGCGCGAGGACCTGCTGCGCCTGATCCGGAAGAACGGCTCGATCAACGCGGCGGCAAAAGAGATGGGGATCCCCTACCGCAAGGCGTGGAGCTATATCGACGCGATGGAGAAGCGTTTGGGATTTCCCCTGGTAACCCGTCAGAAAGGGGGTGCCGGCGGAGGGGAATCGACCCTCAGCCCGCAGGCGGTATCCCTCCTGGAGAAATTCCACGCCCTGCAGAAAGATTTCCACGACAGCGTAAACCGCAAGTTCATCGAACTGGACTTTGCGCGCCTGACCCCATGATCAGCATCGAAGAAGCCCAGCGAATCATCCTGCAACATCTCGCTCCTCTTCCCGCCGAGGAAGTGCCGCTCCTGCAGGGGCTGGGTAGAGTCGCCTGCGAAAACGTGCATGCCCCCAGGGACGTCCCGGCCGAGGACAATTCGGCCATGGACGGCTACGCATTCCTATACTCCGCCCTTCGGGGGAACCGCCTCCCCGTTTCCGGGGATGCCCCTGCGGGCCGGGAGCGGCCCTCGCCGGTGGCCGAGGGAGAAGCGGTAAAGATCATGACCGGCGCCTCCATCCCTCAAGGGTGCGACACCGTGGTCCCGATAGAGCAGGTCGAGCGGATCGGAGACGCGATCCGGTTCGTAGGGGAGGTGAAACCCGGATCCCACATCCGGAAACGGGGGGAAGACATCCGTGCCGGGCAGCTGGCCATCGCGGCGGATTCCCCTCTCCGGCCGCAGGAGATCGGAATGCTCGCCTCCCTGGGGAAGTCATCGGTTTCCGTCTACCGCAGGCCAACGGTCGGAGTGCTCGCCACCGGCGATGAACTCCTTTTGCCCGGCTCCGTACTCGCTCCCGGGAAGACCTACAACAGCAACAGCTTCAGCGTCGCCGCCCAGGTGATGGAATCGGGGGGGGATCCGGTCCTTCTGGAGATCGCCCGGGATGACATGGAATCCACCAAAAACCGGATCCGCGACGGGATGCGCGGGGACCTCCTCCTCACCACCGGCGGAGTTTCGGTGGGGGACAGGGACTTCGTGAAAGAAGCGATCGTGGAACTCGGAGGCAAGGTCCTTTTCTGGAAAGTCAACGTGAAGCCCGGGAAACCGGTTGCTTTCGCCGTCCTCAACGGGAAACCGATCATAGCCCTTCCGGGCAACCCGGTGGCGGCCATGATTTCCTTCGAGATGTTTGTCCGCCCAGGCCTCCTGAAGATGGCGGGGCACGCTCATCTTTTCCGCCCGAGCGTGAGGGCCACGTTGACCGAACCGGTCGCGAACAAGGGAGATCGCCCCCATCTCATACGAGTCCTGGTAGAGGCAGGGAAAGAGGGGTACGCGGCCTCGACCACCGGCAACCAGAGTTCCGCCCGGCTTTCATCCCTTACGGCCGCCAACGGATTCACGCGGATTGCCCCTGGGACCTCCGTGGCCTCCGGGGCAGTCGTGGACGTCTGTCTCCTCGACTGGCCCGTGGTTTCCAAGGCGCGTCCGTGAACTATCCGCTGCTTCTCCCTCTTGGGGCCTCCATCCTGCTGGTGGCGATTCTCTACTCCAGCGTCGGCCACGGAGGCGCATCCGGGTACCTGGCGATCCTCGCGCTGTTCAGCGTTTCCCCTGTCGCCTTCCGGCCCACCGCACTCGTACTCAATATCCTGGTCTCGGCGGTGGCCGCGTTCCATTTCTCCCGCGCCGGGCATTTCTCCTGGCGCCTGTTCTGGCCCTTTGCGGCAACCTCGATCCCCTTCAGCTTCATCGGAGGAACCCTGACCCTGCCCGCGCACGCCTACAACCCCCTGTTGGGGATCATCCTTCTGGCTTCCGCCTACCGCCTTTATTCCCGGAAGAGATGCGACCTTGCGAAGTCAGTTCCTTTTCCCCTCCCCGTGGCGCTGGCGATCGGCGCCTCCCTCGGGTTCCTCTCCGGGCTGGTCGGTGTGGGGGGAGGCATCTTCCTGAGCCCCCTTCTTCTCCTGCTGAAGCGGGGGAACGCCAAAGAGGTCTCCGCCGTCGCGGCGTTCTTCATCCTGGTCAACTCCGTTTCCGGGCTGTTGGGGCACTTCGGCAGCATCCAGGCGATACCGGCATTTGTGCCGATCCTGGCCGCCACCGCGCTTTGCGGGGGAATCATCGGGTCTTTCCTCGGCAGCCGCCGCCTGCCGGAACCGAGCATCATCAAGACTTTGTCCGTGGTGCTGGTCGTCGCGGGAGTCAAACTGTTGATGGCTTAGGTGCCTCGAGAAACAGGACGGCTGTTCTCCTTTGTCAGCACGGAGCCTCCGCCTTTCGACGCGAATAGTACCACCACGTCACGGCGATGCAGGTGACGTAGAAAGCCAGGAAGCCGTAAAGTGCCGTTTCCGGCCCCCCGGTGAGAAGGATCGAACTGCCGAACGCTTTTGGAATGAAGAACGCGCCGTAGGCGGCAAAAGCCGAGCTGAAGCCGATCACGGCGGCACCTTCCTTGGACGCATCCTTCAGGGCCTGTTCCTGCGCCGGGGCTTCCTTCCCTGCCGCGTCCCGCTTCCGTTCCGTCAGGAAGATCACCGGGATCATCCGGAACGTCGAGCCGTTGCCGATCCCGGTGGTGACGAACATCAGGATGAACATGGCCAGGAATCCCCAGAAGTTTCCGCCGGCGCCGCCGCGGGGAAGGAACGCGAGAATGCCGACCACGCTTGCCGCCATGACGATGAAATTCCAGAAGGTTACCCTGGCACCTCCCAGTTTGTCCGAAACCCACCCCCCCGCCGGCCGCATGATCGCACCGACCAGCGGCCCGAGAAACGCGTACTGGGTGGGATCCACCCCGGGGAACTGGGATTTCATGAGGAGCGGCATTCCCGCCGAGTACCCGATGAAGGAACCGAAGGTGCCCAGATAGAGCCAGCACATGATCCAGTTGTGCTTGCGGCGGAAGATGATCGCCTGATCCGCGAACGATGCCCTGGCGCTGGCGATGTCGTTCATGCCGAACCAAGCGGCCAGCGTGGCGGCGACAATGAACGGCACCCAGATGAACCCGGCGTTCTGCAGCCACAACGGCCGCATCACCCCTTGGACGACGGACATCTGCGGCCCCCCGCCGAATGCGCCGAACACGCCGGCCGTAACCGCAAGAGGCACCAGGAACTGCATTGCGCTGACCCCGAGGTTCCCCAGCCCCGCGTTCAGCCCCAGGG
>JACZKY010015815.1_pt1 | contig 12081 bp, 5 predicted proteins | sample 8237611 | NCBI WGS metagenome assembly JACZKY01 (sample SAMN16148055, study PRJNA663545) | marine sediment metagenome | biome: sediments and biomass from bioreactor inoculated with such sediments; feature: coastal sediments; material: methane- and iron-fed bioreactor; isolation source: Bothnian...
GTATTAATTGTTTCGTAATCAATAAAGAAGAAGAAGGGAATTGAAAAAAGTAAATTTACAATTGATAACAAGAATGAAAATTCCAATGCACCAAGTTTGAACAAAACTTTCTTCTGTGTTATAGCAGCGAAAGCTGAGAGCAAAGCAGAAATAAAAGCAATAGCAAACCAGGTCATAAAAACAGTCCGGTTAAATCAATAAAAAATTAGAAAGCAAGATTAGCCCGAATAAAAAAGTTTCTGCCCGGCTCAATTGTAATAGAACCGCGGCATGTTGATAAATGATCACGATAACCTTTATCGAATATATTCTCAATGCCTGCACTAAATCCTGCCTTAAAACTATCGAAGTATAGATTTATAAAATTCAATTTAAAGGTGAATGTTGCATATCCCGGTGTCGTTTTTTCATCGGGTGCAACTTTATCTTGAGCCGCGAAAACAATTGCGGAAACATCTGCGCTCATCCAATTGAATGGAAAATATTCTATACCAACAATGGAATTTAATGGTGATATTTGCGAAAGATCCTGATCATCTTTTTGATTTAGACCTCGCACATAAGCAAGATTGTTATAAATATTAAATTGGTCAAATATTCTATAATTAATAGAATACTCAAATCCATATAATAGTGCTTCACCGATGTTTACTTTTACAAGAGCATTTCGCCCATCGTAAGTACCTGGTATTTCTGTTACAAGATCTTTTAATGAATTTAGAAATATGCTTGTTGTGAGATTTATATTTTCCGGAAACAACCTAAATCCAAGATCAAAGAAGTAGCCCTGCTCAGGTTTTAGATTTGGATCACCAACTCTTATTACAGTTCCAAGATCAATGTATTGATATCTTTCTTCTAAAGAAGGTGAGCGGAACGATCTGGCTGCATTAAAAGATAAATTTGATTTATCGCTCAATGAATAAAGCAATCCAATATTAAAAACATAAGATTTATTTTCTGCCGATTCAGCTTCCCAAATTACTTTTTGTCCAGCAGGAGTATAATTTACAACTCCATCATTCGTTTCGTAAAGCGGATTTAATGTTTCCTCATTGTTTAACCATATAAAATCATAGCGACCGCCAAGAGTTAAATTTAAATTATCAAACAATTTCATTTCGTCTTGCAAATAAATTCCTGCACTGCTGTAGTTTGCATTAGGCAAAGGCTTTTCATAAATCGTTTTGAAAAGTGTTCTTACCACGGAAGAATCATTTGGATTTAAGAACTCTATTTTCTGATCACGAGTTCTTAATCCGTTATAATTTCTTGTCCAGATATCAAAACCTGCAATTAAGTAGTGATTTGTAAATTTAAAATCTGCCTGAGTTTGAAATCCATCCGTATTATGATCTGCACCAGGACTAATCTTTAAAACACTTACTCTTCTTGGCGGCTGACCATTACCGCTTGGTACAAACTGAACTATTCCGGGAATGTTTTCAACATCCCTTGAAATGAATTGATGAAAATATTTTGCTGATAATTTTATTAAGGAGCGACTTAGATTATTAATCTTATATTCAGCGTTAAGTAATCTTCTGAGCTCCTCAGGATAAGTAACAACTGCACTATTAGGAAACAGCGGAGCGCCTCCCGGAATTCCAACATCATAAGCATTAAACTGCTGATAACTAAACTTAATTTCCTGATTTTCAAATGGCTTAATTTGTAGTGAAGCACTTAAACTGTTATCCTCAAACTGACTATTGAGCAATTCACCGGCAGGAGTCTGAGTATTTTGAGCTTTCCTAAAAACTCCACTTAACTTTGCTATCCATTCATTACCGGAAGCGATTAAATTTATTGCGTTAGAGTAAAAATTATTTACAGAATTAAATCCAACCGAATAACTGCCTATTAAATCTAATTTTTTTGTATAACTGCCGGATTTAGAAATTATATTTATTGTGCCTCCTGTTGCTCCCGAGCCGTAAAGTGATGAAGCCGCACCTTTGATTACTTCAATTCTCTCAACATCATTTAGATCAAACATTGATAAGCGTGCACTTATGTCTGTTGAAGTTTCAATTCTATAACCATCAATTAACGTAACAACATTTGCACGACTTAAGCCTCTTATGCTAACTTCAGTGCCCCAGATTCCATCCCGCATAAGTGAAATACCAGATTCTTCTTTCAATAAATCTGAGACAGTAAATAATGGACTCATTTCTATTTCCTTTTTATTTACTGCTGAAACTGAATATGGAAGCATTTGAATATTTTGCTCATACTTGCTTGATGTTACTATCACATCCTGTAATTTTACACTTCCTGGATAAAGTTGAATTATTATGATGGTATCTGAAATTAGTTCAATGTTTTCTTCAAATGATTTATAGGAGATATGAGAGATTGCTAAATAATATTTACCCTTTGATAAATTAGAAAAAAATGCTTCACCATTTTCATCTGTTGTCCCAAAATACTTCTCGGAAAATGAAATGTTTGCACTTTTTATCGGTACATTATTTATGTTATCCAATAATTTAATTTTAGTATTGATCGATTGGGCAAGTGTTGAAAACTGGAATAGCTGTAAAGCAAGAAGCAGAATAACATTTTTCATAAAATTTCTTATAGGAATAAATATTTTACTAAATAAATCAATCCAAAACTTTAAAATTTACCCTGTAAATATAACCACGATGACAGCAGGGGAACAAAAATATTTAGACCTCTTGCTCAGATTTCTTTTAATTGATATAAAACAGAGGTGGTATTGAAAGTGAGAATTATTCTGGTAATAAAAATTATTCTTCTTAATAATTTGCTGCATTTATGTTTCTTTTTAATTTTTACAAAGGATATTAAATCTATAGGATGAAACTAAACTTTTACATAATACTCTTTTGTGCTATAACTGGCTCATTTAATTATTCGCAAAATCTATTATTTAAATCCGTTACTGTCGAGGATGGATTATCAAGCAGTGATGCTAATTGTATTATTCAGGATAAGCTTGGCTTTATCTGGATAGGTACAGACAATGGTCTTAATAGATTTGATGGTGCCCACTTTAAAGTTTACAGGAATAATCAAAATAATCCCAATAGTATCTCGGATAATAGCATCTGGTCTTTGTTTGAAGATAGAAGCGGAAATATTTGGGTGGGTACAAAAGGCGGAGTTCTTAATAAGTACATACCCGCTCTGGATAAATTTGAAAGAATAAGGCTTAATGAAAATATATACACCGAAAACAGCATCACTTCGATATTAGAAGATAGTGAAAGTTTAATTTGGATCGGAACATATTCTCAGGGATTATTTAGATACGATATTAAGACAGGTAAAATTATTAACTGGAGATATGATCCAAAAAATATAAATGGCTTGAGCAACAACTACATCAGTTCACTTTTACAAGATGAAGTTGGATTTATCTGGATAAGCACTTACAATGGGTTGAATAGACTAAATCCAAAAAATACTTCTATTGGTTTTGATATCTTTTTTTCAAGTGAATCAAATCAGAATTCAATAAGTAATAATCTTGTGTGGCGGATCAGCCAATCAACAGTTAACAAAAATTTACTGTGGATTGGTACTGCAAATGGTTTGTGCACTTATGAATTAGATAAAAATAAGTTCTCTCGAATAGCAATAAAACCAGATTATCCATTACAATTTAGTAATAGTTTTGCTTCTGTGGCTGAGCAGAACATTAATGGCAAAGATGTTCTTTGGGCAGCAACTTATGGCGGTTTATTCAAGCTAGATTTAAACAGTAAGCAAACAGAACAATTTATATATGATAAGAAAAACTCCAGCGGTTTGCTTGGAAATCAGATTGACCAATTATTATTAGATCGTTCCGGGGTTTTATGGATAGCCACAGAAAAAGGAGTTAATTATCATTCGTTAAAAACACAAAAGTTTAACAGTGTTTATCTCAAGAATATTGGTAATCCACTGTTTCAGGAACTTTACGGTGCTGATATCAAATCTATTGTAGCTTTTGGCAAAGATGAATTTTATTTAGCAGCTTCTGAAGCTCTTTTTTATTTAAAGATTAATAGGGATCAGACTTCAATTAAAAAGTTTGAAGAATTAAATAACTTAAATCTCTGGTCATTAGAAAAGGGTAATAAAGATGATTTATGGATTGGGACTTATGGAAATGGTTTAATTCACTTTAATTTGAAAACTCAAAAAAAAGAATTCATTAAAATTGAAAGTCCCACATTTAAAACTTCTGCAATCAATTATATTAAAGCCCTGCACTTAAGCAAGAATGGATTGCTCTGGATTGGATTTTGGGGAGGTGGTCTTGCATCTTTAAATACTCAAACTAGTGAGTATAAATTCTGGATAAAAAAAGATAATGAAAAAAATAGTCTCAGTTTTAACGACGTTTGGGCTTTGCACGAAGACAGGTTTGGAAGATTATGGATAGGAACTAATGGCGGTGGTTTAAATTTATTTCTCCCAAACAAAAACGGAGAATTTTTAAGCTGGAAATTTGAAGAACAAAATAATAATTCACTTGTTAGCAACTCTATCTTAACCATCACGGAAATATCTACTTCAAAGGAAAATGAAACTGAACTTATCATTGGAACAGAAAATGGATTAAGTAATGTTACGGTTACTAACAGATCATCAAATATATTCGATGTAACATTAAACTTTAATAATTATTTGGATGCTAAGGATTTAGTTAACAAATCTTTAGGAGCATTATTAGAAGACAATAACGAATATTTATGGATTAGCGGAAACACAGGTATATATAGGTTTAATCCTAAAGATAATTCACATTCAAATTTTGGTTATGCAGATGGAATATTCAGCAATATTTTTAATTCTAACTCTTTCGCAAAATCAGAGAATGGCTTGATGATTTTTGGGTCTGCTAAAGGTCCGGTTATTTTTAATCCTGATGAAATAAAACTGTCTGAATATAGGCCTAATATTGTTTTTACAGATTTTAAAGTATTTGATAGCTCCATCGAGCCGAATGAAGATGCATCCATTAAAACAAACATCGCATTAGCAAAAGAAATTAAATTATCTTATTCAGAAAATGTTTTTTCTTTTCAGTTTGCAGCACTGGATTTTAATTCTTCTAAAAGTATTCAATATGCTTATAAAATGGAGGGCTTTGATAAGAATTGGAATTTTATCGGCAATCGTAAATTTGCGACTTATACAAATCTAAACTCGGGTACTTATAAATTTAAAGTTAAAGCTACCAACAGTGATGGAGTTTGGAATGATAATCCAATTGAGATTTTAGTAATTGTAAATTCACCCTGGTGGCGCACAGTATGGGCTTATATTGCATACCTGGTTTTAATTTTAACAGGATTATTTTTTATAAGAAAAGTTGAACTAAACAAAACAAAACTGCAAAATGAACTGAGATTTAGAGAGATAGAGGCTGAAAAATTAAGGGACATCGAAAAAATAAAATCCAAGTTTTTTGCAAATCTTTCTCACGAGTTTAGAACTCCGCTGATGCTGATCAAAGGACCCGTTGAACAATTACTGAATGGTAAAAACAAAAATCCGGCGGAACAAGTTAGACTTATTCAGAGAAACAGTGAGAAACTGCAAAAACTAATAGATCAGTTACTGGAATTAACTCAGCTTGAATCTTCCGCAATTCCTTTGAGGGCAAGTGAAGAAAACTTAATTGTATTACTGCGTGGTATAGTTTTTTCATTCACATCCTTAGCCGAAAAGAAAAAAATAACTCTTAATTTCAAATCAAATCTTGATGAAATATTTATTTGGGTGGATAAGGATAAACTAGAAAAAATATTAAACAATATTTTATCCAATGCATTTAAGTTTACTCCTGAGAATGGAACAATCCTTGTTAGTGTATTAAAAGAAAATGAAAATAAAAACGAATTTATTTCAATTTCGATCAAAGATTCGGGCATAGGAATTCCTAAAGAAAAATTGGAAAATGTCTTTGATCGTTTTTTTCAGGTTGATGATTCTTCCCGCAAAGAATACAGTGGTTCAGGCATTGGATTATCGCTCGTGCGCGAACTTGCTGATTTACACAGATGGAACATAAATGTTACCAGTGAAATTGGTGTTGGTACTGAATTTGTCATTATTATTCCTGCTTTTGAGGATTATCTGGATGCTAATCAGAAAATAACTGAAGAAAACAATTCTATTAAGACAATTGTAAATGATGAGAAAAAAGAATTAGTATCTGACGATATTAATTCAAAAAAAATAAGCGGCTTAGCAATAAATGGATTTCCTGAATCAAATTTGAATGATAAAAAGAAAACTATACTAATCGTTGAAGACTCCGTTGACGTTCAGATTTATCTGAAGGAGATTTTAAAGGAAGAGTACAATATTATTATTGCTGAGAATGGTGTTAAAGGATTGGATTCTGCCTTACAATTTTTACCTGACCTGATTATCAGTGATGTAATGATGCCGAAAATGGATGGCATAGAATTTTGCAGCCACATAAAATCTGATTGGCAGACATCACACATACCGGTTATTCTGCTAACAGCAAAAGCAAGCAGCGAAAATAAAATTGAAGGGTTAGAAACCGGTGCCGATGATTATGTAACAAAGCCATTTAGTTTTCGTGAACTTTCTACCAGAATTAAAAATCTTTTAGACCAAAGGGAAAAACTAAAGCAGAAATTTGGAAAAAATGTTAATTATAAACCTGAAGATATAACTCCAAATAAAGCTGATCAGGAATTTTTACAAAAAGCCACAATCATTATTGAAAAAAATATTAGTGAACCAGAATTTGGTTCAGACCAATTTGCTCAGGAAATGTTCTTAAGCCGCAGTCAGCTTCATAGAAAGATTAGCGCAATCACCGGACAATCAACTGGTGAATTTATTCGCACAATTAGATTAAAAAAAGCTGCGGGGTTAATTTTAGAAAAACAATTTTCTGTAACACAAATCGCCTTAGAAGTTGGATTTTACAGCCCATCTCACTTTACAAAAGCATTCAAACAGCTGTTTGGTTGCTTACCATCTGAATTTATAAATAGAAGCAACTCTTTATAGAATAAATTCAAAAAAAAATTCTTTTCTTTACATTTTGCTACATAACAGCTAATGATTGACACAATAGCGACAGCCAGCACTCCAAAAAAAAATTATGTTTGGTTCGTAAATAACTAATTCTACTTACTTTTTTAAGGAGCATAAGATGCAGAGAATAATTCAATTGTTCTTGGCTTTACTTTTTTTGGTTACAACAATTCCCTTTGCACAATCAAACGGAATTGATTCTCAGAATGGGGTGAATGTTGCTTTTCCATTTTTTGATAATGTCGAGGACACAACAGCATCGTCTTCATATTGGCAAAGGGATGAGGCGATTTGGAAAATGCAAATTGCAAATGCACACAGCGGAACAATTGTTTGGGCTATGCTTCCTACAACTGGATCCTACAATTACCTTTCCTTGGCATCAGACATTGATTTGTCATCAACTTCAAATCCCTACCTTTCATTTTGGGTTAGGAAAGCCGATGGCGGAACCGGGGCTTTGAGCATTGAAGCTTCAAGTAATGGCGGTACAAGTTGGACAGCAGTGAGTCAGCCATCATTTAGTGGTGCATTATATGTAAGATTTCAAGTCCCGTTGAGTAATTATCGTCAAGCTAATGCTCGAATTCGTATCGGCTGTTACGCACCGTATGGCAGCACTTATTATATTGATGATATACTGATTGATAACGCGCCTACGCCACAGCCAATAGTTTTATCACTTCCACAAGATAATGGAATGAAACTGCATTGGAATGAATCGACAGCTACAGATTTTTATAGTTATAGAATTATCCTTTCAACTGATGCTAATTCTGTAAATAATTTTTTTGTAGATCCTACTGTTAACAATCGTACTGAAACCATAGTATTTGATGTATTCAATAAAACTACTTTAGATTCAATATTTACCGATCTTACATTTACTAACACTTTATACTATGCTAAAGTTTACGAGCAGGATACCAAGGATTTAATTAATCAAGGCTCAGATAGATCTGATCTTTCTACAACATTTAATGTTACACCACAAACGGCCCCATTTGTACAGAATTTTGAAGGATCATACAATTGGGTTGCAGATGTACCCTGGGCTGTTTCAACAAATGATGCAGGAGATCCAGGACATAGTCCAACCCATGCTTATGAGGATAGCCCGGATGGAAATTATCCCAATAACGCTGATAGAAGGTTAGTGATGCAAGTAAATCTATCTGGTGTGCAGAGACCATTGTTAAAGTTTAACCATAAGTTTTCGTTTGAACAAAGTACAGATTTTGGCTATTTAGAAATTTCAAGTGATAATACTAATTGGACTACACTAACTGGATTTACCGGCAATACAGCCGGTGAATGGCAAAATCGTGAATTTGATATCGGGGTATTAAAAAATCAAACATCAGGTTATGTAAGATTTAGAACTGTATCGAATGGAAGCACACAGCAGGATGGGTGGCATCTGGATGATGTTGAAGTATATCAGAATAACAAGACAACCACTTTCCCATTTTTTGACAATGCAGATGTTGATACTTTTTCACAAAACAAATGGGTTGCAGGTTCATATAATTTAAAAATTGCTAACGATCACACAGGCGGCGGGCAAGTTTGGGCTTTAGCTCCTTCTGGTGGAAGCTATAATTACTTAACGTTGGCAGGCAGGTTAAATCTTTCAAGTGCACCAAATCCCTACATTTCATTCTGGGTTAAAAAAGCTGATAACGGAACAGGAGCTTTAAGTATAGAAGCCTCCGGCGATGCAGGATTAACCTGGACAGTTTTATCCCAACCAAGTTTTAGTGGTTCTCAGTATGTATGGTTTGAGGCACCACTGAGTAATTTCCGTCAGGCAAATGTGTTGATACGTATTGGCTGCTACGCTCCATATGGCAGTACATACCACCTGGATGATATACTTATTGACAACGCACCAACACCAAGAGCGCTTACTTTACTTACTCCAACCAATAATGGAATGAAAGTCAGATGGGGAATTTCAACAGCAGCAGATTTTGGAAACTATAGAGTAGTTTTATCAACAGATCAAAATCAGGTTAATAATTATTTTGCAACTGATGCTTTGCAAAACAGAACAGAGACCAGAGTGTTTGATATCTTCACTCAAGCCACTATCGAAACCACTCTTACCGATCTGACATTTACGAACACAATATATTATGCTAAAATTTATGAAAGAGACACACAAGAACTCATAAATCAAGGATCAGATAGAGCGGATCTTGCCACTACTTTTAATACAACTGCAGAAGTGGCGCCGTTTATTCAAACTTTTGAAGGGACTTATAGTTGGGCAGCAGATTTACCCTGGGCTGTAACTAATTTTGATTCTTCAGATCCTGGTCATAGCTCGGTTAACGCCTTTGAGGATAGTCCTGATGGTAACTATCCGGTAAATGCAGATAGACGTTTAGTTGCGAGAATAAATATGACAGGAATATTAAGACCTGTTCTTCGGTTTAATCAAAAGTTTACCTTTGAACAAAGTGCTGATTATGGATACCTGGATTACTCAATCGATAATGTTACCTGGACCACCATTACTGGATTTACCGGAAATACTGCCGGACTTTGGGAATCAAGAGAATTTGATGCAGGTACGCTTAAATCTTCAACAACGGCTTATGTCAGATTCAGAACTGTATCGAATGGCGGAACTCAATTGGATGGTTGGCATCTTGATGATGTTGAAATGTACGATAATACAAAAACTCAACCAGTGCCTATCATTGATTCTGTTGAAGTTGATTCAATTTCACAAAACTATTGGATCCCCGGAGCATGGAGTATTAGAGCTCTAAATGCTCACAGCGGTAATCAAGTTTGGGCTTTAACACCGGCAGGCGGATCATATAATTATCTAACAGTGGATGGCTATCAAAATTTATCTAGCGCACCAAATCCATATTTAGATTTTTACATTAAAAAAGCTGATGGAGGCACAGGCGCATTAAGTGTTGAAATATCTAATAATAATGGGCAGACATGGGCAATTCTAGCTCAACCAAGTTTCAATGGTACAAATTATACCCGTTATACTTATTCATTAGCAAATTATAGACAGAATAATGTCGTCATCAGAATTGGTGCATACTCACCGTATGGAAATACTTATTTATTAGATGATATTACAATTGGTGATTCAACAGGATTTACTGGAGTTGAAGATTTAGCAGGAATTATTCCGGCTGATTTTGAGTTGAACCAAAATTATCCTAATCCATTTAATCCAAGTACAACAATTCGTTATGCAGTGCCTAATGAAAGTAAAGTATCCATTTCGATATTCAATTTACTAGGACAAGAGATTGCAACATTAGTTAATGATATTAAACCTGCTGGATATCATGAAGTACAGTTTAATGCTTCAAACTTATCATCGGGTGTTTATCTCTACAGAATAAATGCTGTTTCTTCTGTTGGGTCGGAGGAATTTAATAGTACTAGAAAATTCATTCTGCTTAAATAGAACCAGTAAATATTTGTGAATGAGTCATACGAAAAATTAAAGAAGAAAGAGAAATTTATTTCTCATACTCTTATTGCTTTGATTGTTGCCGTTGCTGCAGCGGCAACAGCATTAATTTTATTACTAGTATCTGATTTATAAAACTACAACGAATGGGAAGCATCGATCAAATCTCCTTATGCACAATGCCGCAGAGGTGAAACTTTGCGGCATTTTATGTTAAATACATTATTATTTCAAATACCCATTATGTATTTTTTATTATCGTATATGAAAGCCTTTCCCAATTCTCAAACACATTCTGTACAAATGTTTGATAGCATACCAGTTGAATTTATATATAGAAGCAACTCTTAGCACAATCAAAATTACAAAAATTACTTTTGATTTCATTTCGCAACATTACCGCCAAAGATTGACACACTAGCGACAGCACACACTCCTCAAAAAAATTAGATTTACAGGCGAATTATTTTTTATTTACTTATGTATTTGGAGGCTCAAATGAAATACGTGTATACAATCCTTCTTGTCCTTCTTATCTCTTTCGCATTCATCAGATCTCAAGTTCCAAACGGAGGATTTGAAAACTGGACGGCTGGCGAACCAGATTTCTGGTTCACAAATAATGATGATACATTAATTACAATTACCCAATCAAACAGCAGTCATAGCGGTTCTTCAGCATTAAAAGGGGAATGCATTCCTTTTTTTCCACCTTTTTTACCAGTAATTGGCCCGGTTGGAATTTGTGACGGTAATGATGATGATGGTTTTCCAATTGAATTTAGATACAATTCTTTAAAGGGATTTTATAAATTTAATTCTCAAGGAGGGGACCAACTATTTATTACTTTATGGGTTACTGCAGATACTCAAGCTATCGGTGTAGGCTCGATCCTCTTAAATGACGCAGCATCATACACTGAATTTGCAATTCCTATCACATACATCGATCCGGCTACACCGAATAAATGCATAATATCATTTCAAATTTTCAATACAGTCGGGGGAATTAATGTTACTCTGGGTTCAGAAATGTACCTGGATGATATTGAACTTTCTATGGATATGGTTTCTGATGTAGAATATGAATTGCAACCATTAGCATTTCAACTCGAGCAAAATTACCCTAATCCATTTAATCCATCAACAAAAATAAAATATACAATCCCATCTGTCACCCTGAGCGGAGTCGAAGGGTCTCTAGTGCAACTTAAAGTTTATGATGCTCTAGGCAACGAAGTAGCGACATTAATAAATGAAGAAAAACCAGCAGGGAATTATGAAGTAGACTTCAATGCTTCAAAACTTTCGTCGGGAATTTATTTCTACAAATTGCAAGCGGGTTCATTTGTTGACACGAGAAAAATGCTACTTCTAAAATAATTGTATGAGCAAATAAATGAATGATGATTACGAAAAGTTAAAAACGAGAGAAAAGCGATTAACAATTGTTGTAAATGCAACTATAACATTAGTAGCTAATTCCGTAATAATAATATTAATAAATCTAATTAGATAAATGTCATCATAATTGGAAATAATAACTTTCCTCAATTTATAATAATGTTATATTATTAAAG
>JACZKY010071517.1_pt1 | contig 12075 bp, 10 predicted proteins | sample 8237611 | NCBI WGS metagenome assembly JACZKY01 (sample SAMN16148055, study PRJNA663545) | marine sediment metagenome | biome: sediments and biomass from bioreactor inoculated with such sediments; feature: coastal sediments; material: methane- and iron-fed bioreactor; isolation source: Bothnian...
GGTGCGGGGCGGTCTTCCGCTCCTTCCCCCCGAATCGCTCTCCGTGGACCGGGACGCCGCCGTGCCCTTCCTGTCCGGCCTGATCGCCGTCCTGCGGGACGCAGGAAAAGAGGGGCACGCGGACCTCGACCGGATCGCGGGGGCATTGGCAGGCGGTTCCCTCGACCTCGCATCCCTGTACGCCGCCTGTCTTTCCCGCAGTCGGGATGTCGTGGACCAGGCCGCCGCCGCCCTTTCGGTCCCGTCGCCGCTGCTCGTCTTCGTCCTCGAGATCCCGCTGAAGACGGCCCTCGAGCGCTTCTCCTCCTCCCTTCCCCTGGAACGGTTCGAGGGGTGGGTGGAAGGGTATTGCCCCGTGTGCGGTTCCCGCGCGGGGATGGCCGAACTATCCGGGGAGGAAGGGAAACGGTTCCTCTCCTGCTCCGCCTGCTTCTTCCGCTGGCCGTACCCCCGGATCCGGTGCCCCTTTTGCGGGAACGCGGACCCGGAGACGCTCTCCTATTTCACCGTGGGGGACGGCCCCACGCGGGTCGGGGTGTGCCGCAAATGCAGCCGGTACCTGAAGACGCGCGTCGCGCGCCTCGGGAACGCGGACGTTCCGCTGGAAGCCGAGGATCTGGCCACGATCCACCTGGACCTGTTGGCCGGGAAGGAAGGGTTCGAGAGGGGGAAATGAGCCGCCTTCCCGGAGACGACGCGAAGGGCGGGGACACCCCTCGCGTCCTTCGGTACGACGGTCGCCGGCTTGTCCCCGCCGATCATGCCCCGGTGCGGGAGGTCCCTGTCGCCCTCACGGTCAACGGCGTCGCCCTCGCCACGCTGATCGCCTCGCCCCGCGACCTCCATTTCCTGGTGGCCGGCTTCCTCAGGATGCAGGGGCTGATCCGGTCCGCGGGAGACCTTCTGACGTTGAGCGTGTGCCACGATTTCGGATCGGCTTCCGTCCGCATCCGGGGGGAGGTGCCGGAACGTATCACGCCGACGTTCACCTCGGGGTGCGGCGCGGGGATCAGTTTCAGCGTGCCCGACGCCTCCGGGCGCCCGGTCCAGGTCCCCTCCGCGGGGCCGTTCGTTCGCCCGGAGGCGCTTTTTTCCGCGATGGACGCCCTGGCGCGGGCATCGGAGGGATATCGCGGCAGCGGGGGGATCCACTCCGCGGGTGCCTGGGACGGGGAGCGGCTCCTCCTGTTCGCCGAGGATATCGGGCGCCACAACACGATCGACCGGATCGCGGGGCAGGCCCTCCTGACGGGGACCGACCTTTCGGGGAGGATCCTCGTCGCGTCGGGGCGCATCTCCTCGGAGATGGCGGCGAAGGCGGGTTCCCTCGGGATTTCCGTGATCGCTTCGCGCACGTCGCCCACCGACCTGGCGGTCCGGATCTGCGCGGAGCTCGGGATCACCCTCGTCGGGTACGTGCGGGGCCGCAAGTTCAATGTCTACACCCACCCGGCCCGGATCGCCTCCGCGACGGAGGAGAAGATCCGGGGGTTCACGGGGGTGATCCTCGCGGGAGGGCGCTCCAGGCGGATGGGAAGCGACAAGGCGCTCCTGCCGTACCAGGGCGGGCGGTTCATCGAGGCGATTCTTCGCCGGATGGAGGAACTGTTCGAGGAGGTGATCGTCGTCACGGGCGAACCGGGCCGGTACGATTTCCTCCCGTGCCGCCGGGTGACGGACCTCTTCGCGGGGATGGGCGCGCTCGGCGGGATCCACGCGGCGTTGCGGCACAGCGGCGAGGAGGCGATCTTCGTCGTGGCGTGCGACATGCCGCACCTGTCGCCGGACCTCATCCGGTACCAGTGCTCCCTCGCGGAAGGGGCGGACGTGGTGGTTCCCGAGGGGGAGGGGGGGCTGGAGCCGCTTCACGCGGTCTACCGGAAGAGCGTCCTTCCCGTCGTGGAGGAGGCGCTGCGGGACGGGCAGTGCCGCGTGGTCTCCTTCTTCGACCGGGTGAGGGTTCGCCGCGTTTCCCGCGATACGGTGGAGCGGATCGACCCGGATCTCTCCGCCTTCCGGAACATCAACACCCCCGAGGAGTATTACCGGTTCCGGGACCGCGGCGGGGTCTGAAGACCGGGTCGCGGCCGTCCGGCCTCGCTACCGCCCCTCGAAGCGGGCGGGGCGCTTGTCGAGAAAGGCGCGGACCCCTTCGCGGAAATCGTGCGTCGCCCCCGACCTCGCGATCCCTTGCCGCTCCTCCTCGAGCTGCGCCTCCAGCGGCTGCGACAGCGCCCGGTTGTAGAGCTCTTTCGCCCGGGCGTACGCGAGGGTGGGCCCGGCGGCCAGGCGGTCCGCCAGCGCTTCTACCTGCGCCGCGAAGTCGGCGTCGGGGAAAATCCGCTGCACCAGCCCCCACGCGGCGGCTTCCTCCGCCGGGAGGACCTTCGAGAAGAGCGTCATCTCCATCGCCCGCTGGGTTCCCAGGGCGCGGGCGAGGAAGAACGTCATGCCGCCGTCGGGGGAGAGACCGATGTTCTGGTACCCGAGGGTGAACCGCGCGGAAGCCGCGGCGACGGCGACGTCGCACGCCAGCGCCATCGAGAACCCCGCGCCCGCCGCGACGCCGTTCACCGCCGCGATCACCGGTTTCGGCGCTTTCCGCAGCGAGGCGATCAACGCGTGGAGGCGCATCGCGAGGTCGAGGAACTTCCCGTGCCCTTTTTCCCGGAATGTCGCCATGAATTCCACGTCTCCCCCCGCGGAGAACGCCTTCCCACCGCCGGTGAGGACGACGCACCGGATCGACGGGTCGACCGAGGCTTCCGACACGGCGGACAGAAGCGCCTGCCCCATCTCCGGGTTGTAGGCGTTCAACCGGTCCGGCCGGTTCATCCGGATCGTCGCCACGCCGCCTTTCCGCTCCACCCGCACGACTTCTTCCATCTCCGCCCCCTTTCCGCCATCCGCCCGGCGAGCGATTTCTGGCGCTGTTGTACCGCGTTTGCCCGAACCTGTCACTATAATGGATCGAGGAGGGGACGATGCCGACGCTGTTCGAGAAGATCTGGGACCGCCATGCCGTGACGGCGCGGGGGGACGAAGTCCTCCTCTACATCGACCGGCATCTGGTGCACGAGGTGACGAGCCCCCAGGCGTTCGCGGGCCTTTCGGCCGCCGGCCGATCCGTCCGCCGTCCCGGGGCGATGCTGGCCGTTCCCGACCACAACGTGCCGACCACGCCGGACCGCACGGTGCGGATCGAAGACCGGGGGAGCCGCGAGCAGATCCAGGCCCTGCGGGAAAACGCCCTCGGCGCGGGGATCGCACTGTTCGATATCGACGATCCGCGGCAGGGGATCGTGCACATCATCGGCCCCGAGTCGGGGCTCGTGCAGCCGGGGATCACGGTCGTCTGCGGCGATTCCCACACCGGCACGCTCGGGGCGTTCGGCGCCATCGCCTTCGGGATCGGAACTTCCGAGGTCGAGCACGTTTTGGCCACGCAGGCGTTGTGGCAGAGGAAGCCGCGCCAGATGCGCGTCATCGTGAGCGGCGTGCTTCGTTCCCTGGTCACCCCGAAGGACGTCATCCTCTCCGTCATCGCGAAGATCGGCGCCTCCGGAGGGACGGGGTACGCCCTCGAGTTCTCGGGGGAGACGGTCCGTCGGATGTCGATGGAAGGCCGGATGACGTTGTGCAACATGACGATCGAGGCGGGGGCGCGCTTCGGCCTCATCGCGCCCGACGAGACGACCTTCGCGTACCTGAAAGGGCGCCCGCTCGCGCCGCCGGCCGAGCTTTGGGACGCCGCCGCGGAGTACTGGAAAGGATTGCCGTCCGACCCCGATGCGAAATGGGACCTCGAGATGGCCCTCGCCGTGGATTCACTGGAGCCGCACGTCACCTGGGGGACGAGCCCGCAGGACGCCCTTCCCGTGGGCGGCGCCGTTCCGGATCCGGGGGAGCAGGCAGACCCCGGGGAACGGGCGCGGATGCGGAGGGCGCTGGAGTACATGGCGCTCTCCCCCGGGACGCGGATGACCGACATTCCCGTGGACAAGGTGTTCATCGGCTCCTGCACCAACTCGCGGATCGAGGACCTGCGGGTGGCCGCGGCGGTGGCGAAGGGGCGCAAGGTGGCGCCCGGGGTGACGGCGCTGGTCGTCCCGGGGTCGGGGCTGGTGAAGCGGCAGGCGGAGGAGGAGGGCCTGGACCGGGTCTTCCTCGACGCCGGTTTCCAGTGGCGGCTCCCGGGGTGCTCGATGTGCCTCGGCATGAACCCGGACAAGTTGAAACCCGGGGAACGGTGCGCCTCCACGTCGAACCGGAACTTCGAGGGCCGGCAAGGGCCCGGCGGCCGGACCCACCTGATGAGCCCGCCGATGGCGGCCGCGGCGGCGATCGCCGGGCGCATCGCGGACGTGAGGGAGGTGGCGCGATGAGGGAGAAGTTCCTGTCCCTGAGCACGGTGGGGGTCCCCCTGGACCGGATGAACGTCGACACGGACGCCATCATCCCCGCGCGGTATCTCAAGACGATCAAGCGCACGGGATTGGGCGAGGGGCTCTTCTTCGCGTGGCGGTACGACAGGGACGGGAAGGAGAACCCCGACTTCCCGCTGAACCGGCCTTCGTTCCGCGGCGGCAAGGTGCTGGTGGCGGGGGAGAACTTCGGGTGCGGCTCCTCCCGGGAACATGCCGTGTGGGCGCTGATGGACTTCGGTTTCCGTGCCGTGGTCGCGCCGTCGTACAGCGACATCTTCCGCAACAACTGCCTGAAGAACGGGATGCTGCCGGTGACGCTTCCGGCGGCCGAGGTCCGTTCCCTCCTCGACGACTTGTCGGCCGCGCCGGGAAGCCGCGTCGAGGTAGATCTTCCGGGCCAGACGGTCAAGGGGCCGCGGGGGGATGTCCACCCGTTCGAGATCGATCCGTTCGCGAAAACGTGCCTCCTTGAAGGGTTGGACGAGATCGCCCTCACGCTCACCTGCGCGGGGGAGATCGAGCGGTACGAGCGGGAGCGCGGGAAGGCGACGCCGTGGCTGTTCCAGGACCTCGCGGGATGAGCGCGTCCGGAAAGGAAGGGCCGGGGAAGTTCAGGATCGCCCTCGTCCAGATGGCGATGGGGACGGACCCCGGTGGAAACCTCGACAAGGGGGTGGAGCGGGTCCGCGAAGCGGCAGGCCGGGGGGCGAAGGTGGTCTGCCTTCCCGAACTGTTCCGATCCCGGTACTTCTGCCAGACGGAAGACGCGGCCTCCTTCGACCTCGCGGAGCCGCTTCCGGGTCCGACCACGGACGCTCTCACCGCCGTGGCGAGGGATGCCGGCGTCGTCGTGATCGCCCCCGTCTTCGAGCGGCGCGCCCCGGGGGTGTACCACAACAGCGCGGCGGTGATCGACGCGGACGGCTCCGTCGCGGGAATCTACCGGAAGATGCATATCCCCGACGATCCGGCGTTCTACGAGAAGTTCTACTTCACCCCGGGGGACCTCGGTTTCCGCGCCTTCGACACCCGCGCGGGAAGGATCGGCACGCTGATCTGCTGGGACCAGTGGTACCCGGAGGGGGCGCGCCTGACGGCGCTGGCCGGCGCGAGCGTCCTCTTCTACCCGACGGCGATCGGGTGGCACCCCCGCGAGAAGGCGGAGCAGGGAGAGCGGCAGCGCGACGCTTGGCGAACCGTGCAGCGGGGCCACGCCATCGCCAACGGCGTCTACGTGGCGGCGGTCAACCGCGTGGGGAACGAGGTCCCGGGAGGCGGCGAAGGGATCGAGTTCTGGGGATCTTCCTTCATCTGCGATCCGCAGGGAGCCGTGCTCGCCGAGGCGTCGGCGGATCGGGAGGAGATCCTGTTCGCGGAGGTCGATCCGGCGCGCATCGAGGACGTGCGGCGGAACTGGCCGTTCCTGCGCGACCGGCGGATCGACGCCTACGGAGGGATCACGAGCCGCGTCCTCGACGAGGAGCCTTGGGGGAAAGCGCGTTGAGTCCGGGGGCGGGGACGCCCGAGGACCTCGGTTTCCGGATGCCGGCGGAATGGGAGCCGCACGAGGCGACCTGGATCGGGTGGCCGCACAACCCGTCGGACTGGCCCGGCAAGTTCGCTGCGATCCCGTGGGTATACGGGGAGATCGTCCGGAGGATCGGCGCGGGCGAGACGGTCCGCATCCTCGCGCAATCGAAGGCGCACGAGGCGAAGGCGACGCGGCTGCTCGCCCGCGCCGGCGCCGATCTCTCCCGCGTCGCCTTCTTCCGGTGCCCCACCGATCGCGGCTGGACGCGCGACTTCGGCCCGATCTTCGTCCGGAGGGATCGCCCGAAGCCCGAGGTGGCCGTCGCCGGGTTCCGGTTCAACGCCTGGGCGCGGTATCCCGACTGGCGCAAGGACGCCCGGGTCCCCGGGCGCGTCGCGGCCGCCTTGAGGCTGCGGCGGTTTCGTCCTCTCGTGCGGAACCGGGACGTCGTGCTGGAGGGGGGCGCGATCGAGGTCAACGGGCGGGGATCCCTGATCGCCACGGAGGAGTGCCTCCTCGACCCGGAGGTCCAGGTCCGCAACCCGGGGATCTCCCGGGAGGAACTGGAAGGCGTGTTCCGCGATCACCTGGGGGCCGGCAACGTGATCTGGCTCGGAAAGGGGATCGCGGGGGACGACACGCACGGCCACGTGGACGACCTGTGCCGCTTCACGGGGCCCCGCACGGTGGTGCTGTGCCGGGAGAGCGACCCGAAGGACGACAACTACCGCGCGCTGGAGGAGAACCGGGAGCGGCTTGCATCCGCGCGGCTGGAAGACGGCTCCCGCGTCGAGGTGGTCCCGTTGCCGATGCCGGGCCCGTTGCGCTTCGACGGCGTCCGCCTGCCGGCCAGCTACGCCAACTTCTACGTCTGCAATGCAGCGGTGCTCGTCCCCACCTTCAACGACCCCGCCGATCGGACCGCGCTCGGGGTCCTCTCGGAGCTGTTCCGGGGCCGGCCGGTGGTCGGGATCCACGCGGTGGATCTCGTGTGGGGATTCGGCGCGCTCCACTGCCTCACGCAGCAGCAGCCGGCCGCCCGATGAGAAGACGCTTCGCCGCGCTTTCCTTCGTCCTTCTCCTTTGCGCTGTGGCGCTTCTCCCGGCCGCCGCAGGAGAGCGGACCGTCACGGGGACGATCGTCCGGCTGGAACCCGCCGGGGGCGCCTTCACGGTCCGGGACGGCGCGGGGGCGTCCTGGAGCTACAAGGTCGATGCGGACGCGGAGATCGACCTGTCGGGTTTCCGTCCCGGGGACCGGGTCAAGGTGACGATCGGGCGCGCGACGCCGCTGAATATGGTCACGGCGGCGGATCGGTTGCGGAAAGGGGACCGGGTCGAGAAGGCCGCGTACTGACCGGTCCGGCGGCGCATCCCGAAAGGAGGCGGCATCGTGAGCAAATGGATTGTCCTGTGCCCCGATTGCGGGAAGGAGTTCAAGGTCGACGTGGAGGAGGTCCCGGAGCATTGCCCTGAATGTCGGTGCGAGGGGGAATTCGAGGTGGTGGACGAGGAGGACTGACGGGGTGGGACCGGACCTCCTCCTGATCCACCCGCCGGCCTCCCGACCCGCGGAACCTCCGCTGGGGACGGCGGTGCTCCTGTCCCACCTGCGACGGGAGGGCGCGAAGGCCGAGGCGATCGACGCCAACCTCGAGGCGTACCTTTACCTGCTGGACGGGTCCCGGCTGGCGGCGTCCGCGGGGCCCGCGCCGCGCACCTCCCTGCGCCGCGCCGTGCGGAACGTTCCCCGGGCCCTCTCCTTCCTGCGGTCTCCCGGCGCCGGAACGTCGTTTTCCCGGTACGCCTCCGCCGCGCGCCACCTGAACACGGCGCTGTCCTCCTACCGCGGCGAGAGCGGGCGGGAACGATGGACGCTCGGCGACTACGTCCACGGCGGCCTATCGGAGTTCTCGCCCCGTGACCTCTCCATCGCGGCGTCCGGCGCGGAGGGTACCGTCTTCTCGGGGTACTTCCGCGAAGCTCTCCTCCCCCGCATCGAACGGATGAGGCCGCGCTGCGTGGCGATCTCCGTGAACTACCGGCACCAGGTCCTCCCCGCCTTCGAGCTGGCCGGGGCGCTGCGGCGCCGCCTGCCCGGGGTGAAGGTCTACGGCGGAGGCGGGATTTTCACCTCCTGGAGGAGCGCGCTCCGCGGCAAGAAGCCCGGGTTCCTCCCCTTCGACCGGATCGGGTTCGGCCCGGGGGAAAGCGCCCTCGCCGCGCTCGTGGCGGGCGTCTCCACGGGCGGCGGCGTCTTTTTCGAGGACGGGGAAGCGGTGGAGTTTTTCCCCGATTTCGGGTTCGCGCCGCTCGGGGAGTATCTGTCCCCGGAGCCGGTTCTCCCCGTCGCGGCGACGCGGGGGTGCTACTGGCGGAGATGCCGGTTCTGCCCCGAGGCGATCGCTCCCACCCACCCGTTTCGCGCGTCGGACGCGGGAAGGTTCCCCGCGCTGCTGCGGGAGCTGTCCGACCGGTACGGTGTTCGACGGTTCCACCTGACGGACAACGCGATCCCGGTGGACATCCTCCGGTCGATCGCGGGGCGACCGGGATTGCTGCGAGGGCTTTCGTGGCACGGGTTCGCCCGCTTCGAGCGGGATCTTCTCGACCCGGAATTCGCCGCGGCCCTCGCCGCGGCGGGTTGCGCGATGCTCCAGCTTGGACTGGAGAGCGGTTCGCAGCCGCTCCTCGACCGGATGGGGAAGGGGACGCGCGTCGCCGACGCCTCGGGGATCCTTTCGAACCTCTCGCGGGCCGGCATCGGGGCCTACGTGTACGTCATGCTCGGCGCCCCCGGGGAGACGCGGGCCGACGCGGAGCGGACGCTGCGTTTCCTCTCGGAACACGCGGAGGCGATCGGGTTTCTGAACCTGTCGATCCTGAACCTGCCCCGCGAGGCGTCCTGGCCGGGGCTTTCGGAAGGGGGTTCATCGCTGAAGGACGGGTGTCCGACCGAGGGCGGGACCCTCGGCCTGTACCGACCGTCCCCCGCGGCCGGCGGCTGGGGGAGGACGCAGGCCCGGCGGTTTTTACAAAAGCGGATCCTCCGCGACCCGGCGATCCGCGCCATCGCGGCCCGAACCCCGCCGTGGTTCGGCGACAGCCACGCGTTCTTTTTCCGCGGAACGGTTTAAGCTCCCAGCACCACCCGGGCGTCGGCGATGGAGAGGCCCCTCTCGTGGACGATGACCGGATTGAGGTCCATCTCCTCGACCTGCGGGTGAGCCGCGAGGAAAGCCGACACCTGGAGAAGGAGGGCGCGCAAGGCGTCGAGGTCCGCGGCGGGTTTCCCGCGCGTCCCCGTGAGCGCCCCGTACCCCCGGATCCCGGAGATCATCTCCGCGGCGTCCTTCTCCGAGAGCGGCACGACCCGGAACGTCACGTCCTTCATCACCTCGACGAAGATCCCCCCGAGGCCGAACATCACGGCGTGCCCGAACTGCGGATCCCTCGTCACGCCGACGATCACCTCGTGCCCCGCCGGCGCCATCGCGCAGACGAGCGCCCCGCCGGCCCGCGCGCCGAGCCTGCTTTCCGACTCCCGGATCGCCCGAAACGCAGCGCGGACGCCGGCGTCGTCGGCCACGCCCAGGAAGACGCCCCCGGCGTCGCTCTTGTGCGTCACGTCCGGGGAGTTCATCTTCACCGCCACGGGGAAGCCGATCCCCTTCGCCGCCGCCACGGCTTCCTCCTCGCTCCCGGCCGGGCGGAACCGGGTCAGCGGGAACCCGGCACGGGCGAGCAGCAGCATCGAGTCGGAAGGCGTCACCGCCCTGGCCGACGGCTCCGACCCGTGTCCCGCCTCCTCCGGGGAGAGGGGGAACCGGTCGCGGCGGAACCGCACGTGGCAGGAGAGCGCCTTCACGGCCCGTTCCGGCGTCGGGAAGACGGCGATCTTCTTCTCGTGCAGCAGCAATCGTTCCGCCCGCTCGACCTCCGCGCCGCCCAGGTACGCCACCAGCTCGCACCGCCCGGGACGGATCACCTCCGAGGCGCCGGGGATCGGGTCCCCGAAGATCGCCATCACCACGTCGTACTCCCCGTCGGCCGCTTCGAGCACCTTCCGGTAGCGTGCCGCATCGGTGTCCCCGGTGAGGTCGAGGGGATTGCCGACGATGCAGTGGGGGGGAAGGATTTCCCGGAGCTTCCCCTGCAGCGCGGGGGAGAGCGGGGTGACGCGCAATCCCTCCTCTTCCGCCACGTCGGTCGCGATGATGGCGGATCCGCCGGAGCTCGTGACGATGAGCATTCGGGGACCGGGGGGGGGCGGCACGTAGGCGAGGGCCTTCGCGAAGTCGTACAACTCCTCCAGCGTCGCGGCGCGGTGCACGCCGTTCTGCCGGAACACGGCGTCGTAGATCTCGTCCCGTCCGGCCAGCGACCGGGTGTGGGACTCCGCGGCCTGCCGTCCCCGTTCCGTCCGTCCCGCCTTGAAGATCACGACGGGTTTGGGGCAGGCGCGGACAGCGGAGAGGAATTTCGCGGCGTCCTTCACCCCCTCGATGTAGAGGGCGATCACCTTCGTGTGCGGATCCCCGGCGAAGAAACCGATCAGGTCCGCCTCGTCCACGTCGGACCGGTTCCCCATGCTGACGAAGGCGGAAAACCCGAGCCGTTCCTCCGAAGCCCAGTCGATCAGCGCCGCCCCGACCGTCCCGCTCTGCGAGACGATCGCGATCTCCCCCCGCCGCGTGATCAGCGGCCACGAGGCGCACACGCCGTGGTACGGGTAATTCACGCCCTGGCAATTGGGGCCGACCACGCGGATCCCCGCCTCCTCCGCCGCCTTCGCCATCTCCTCTTGGAGCGCCGCCCCCGCGTCGCCCGACTCGGCGAACCCGCCCGTGATCACGATCGCCGACTTCACCTTCCGTCCCCCCAGCTCGCGCATCGTGCCGGGGACGAGCTTCGCGGGGATGATCACCACCGCCAGGTCGGTCCCCTCGGGGAGTTCGCCCGCCGCCCTGATCGAGGGGACCCCCAGGATCACCTCCCCTTTCGGGTTCACGGGGACGATCTCTCCGGCGAACCCGGCCTCCTTGATGTTCCGGAAGATCTGGAACCCCATCTTGTCGGGGTTCGATGACGCGCCGATGACGGCGATCCGCGAAGGGCGGAACAGGGGAGACAGGGGGGAAGTCATCGGTACCCTCCTCGGGCTGACGGGGTTTCCGTCACGGTAGCAAAGCCGGGGACCGGTGTCACGCCCTCCCGGGGCGATCGCCGGGCCCGTCGCCGGGCCCGTCGCCGCGCCGGGAGGGCGGGTGATCCATCCCCTCAGTAGATGAGGCGGGCGCGTACCGTGTGGGGGATCCGGCGGAGCTCCTCCACGATCCCGGGATCGCACCCCTGTGCCACGTCGATCAGCGCGTACCCCAGGCGGCCGCGGGTTTCCAGCCGCTGCCCGGCGATGTTGACGCCATGCCGCGCGAAGAGGTCGTTGATCTTCGCCAGCATCCCGGGGAGGTTCTCATGGACGTGGGCGAACCGGTGGCGCTGGGGGGTCGAGGAGGGGGAAAGGGCCGGGAAGTTCACGCACGTGGACGTGTTCCCCGTGGACAGGTATTCGAGCAGCCGCCACGCGACGAATTCTCCGATCCCCTGCTGCGCCTCCTCGGTCGAGCCGCCGATGTGGGGGGTCAGGATCACGTTCGGGAGCCCCTGCAGCGGTGAGGAGAAGGGGTCCTTGTTGGTCCGGGGCTCGTCCGGGAACACGTCCACCGCCGCGCCGCGGACCTTCCCTCCCCGGACGTTCCGCGCGAGCGCATCCACGTCCACCACGAATCCGCGGCTCAGGTTGAGGAAGATCACCCCGTCCTTCATCGTTGCGAATTCCCGCTCCCCGACGAGGCCCCGGTTTTCCTCCCGCCCGTCGACGTGGACGGAGACGATGTCGGAAATCCGCAGAAGTTCCTCCAGGGAGCACTTCCGGGCGTTCCCCAGCGAAAGCTTCTCCACGAGGTCGTGGTAGTACACCTCCATCCCCATCGCCTCCGCGAGGACGGAGAGCTGGGAGCCGATGTTCCCGTACCCGACGATCCCGAGCTTCTTCCCGCGGATCTCGTGAAACCCCTCCGAAGACTTCCCCCAGGCCCCCCGGTGCAGATCCGCGCT
>JACZKY010010100.1_pt1 | contig 12073 bp, 5 predicted proteins | sample 8237611 | NCBI WGS metagenome assembly JACZKY01 (sample SAMN16148055, study PRJNA663545) | marine sediment metagenome | biome: sediments and biomass from bioreactor inoculated with such sediments; feature: coastal sediments; material: methane- and iron-fed bioreactor; isolation source: Bothnian...
AGAGCTCGGCTCGGTGTACGAGAGCCTGCTCGACGAGCAACCGTCGCTCCGGGCGGATGGAACCCGGGCGCAGTTCACCCTCGCGAGCGGGGGCGAGCGCAAGACGACCGGCTCGTACTACACGCCCTCCGTGCTCGTGCAGGAACTCCTGCGCAGTGCGCTCGACCCCGTTATCCAGCATGCGCTCGCTTCGGCGCCGGACATCCCCGGGAAGCGGGCCGCACTGCTGGACCTGGCGGTTTGCGATCCCGCCTGCGGCAGCGGTCACTTCCTTCTCGGGGCAGCCAGGCACATTGGGCGCGAGTTGGCGCGGCTGGCGAGCGGCGAGCACGAACCCGACCCGGCCGTCCTCCGCCACAGCATCCGCGAAGCCATCACCCACTGCGTCTATGGCGTGGACCTGAACCCGCTCGCGGTCGATCTCTGCCGTCTCGCGCTGTGGCTCGAAGGGCACGAGCCCGGCCGCCCCCTCGGATTCCTCGACCACCACATCAAGTGCGGCAACTCTCTCGTGGGTGCGACGGCGGAACTGATAGAGAGGGGCATCCCTACCGAGGCGTTCGAGCCGGTCGAAGGCGACAGCAAGGATGTAGCGAAGGACATCAAGAAGCAGAACCGCCAGGAGCTTGAGAAGCCGCAGCTACGCCTCTTCGAATCCACGGGACTTGAGCCGGCTGGCCCCAGCGCCGCCGAAGCAAAGGAAGCGCGCGCGATCGCGGACTTCGAGGAAGACGCCCCCGAGGACGTGCTCCTGAAAGAGGAAGAGTACGGGGAGTTCGCCGAGAAGCTGGCGCACAAGAAACGCGCCGCGGACCTCTGGACTGCCGCTTTCTTCTGGCCGCTGAAGGACGATGCGCCGGCGCCGCCGACCGAATCGACTCTCGTGCACCACCGTGCAGGCAGGAAGCAGGAGATGGGCAACGCGTTCGAGCGGCAGTTGGCGAAGGTACTCGAAGAGGTGCGCCCCTTCCATTGGGAGCTGGAGTTCCCCGAGGTGTTCGACGGACGCAGGGGCGGCTTCGACTGCATGCTCGGAAACCCGCCCTGGGAACGGGTGAATCTCAAGGAACAGGAGTTCTTCCGAGCGACGGCGCCAGAAATCGCCGGAGCGACCAACGCCGCCGTCCGAACTCGTTTGATCCATGGTTTGGCTGACCAGGATCCGGTGCTCTTCGCTAGTTACGTACGCGCAAAGCAGCTAGCTTCGAAGTCCTCCGAGTTCCTCCGCAAGAGTGGGCGGTTTCCGCTGTCCGGAACGGGCACCGTCAATTTTTACGCCATGTTTGGCGAGCTGCTCAGCGATCTTATCAACAGCCGAGGCCAGTCAGGCATCCTCTGCCCGTCAGGGATTGCGACCGACGACACGACGAAAGCGCTGTTCGGGAAGTTCGCCGCCGGGCGCATCGCCAGCCTTTACGACTTCGAGAACTCTCAGGGGCTGTTTGAAGGGGTCCATCGCTCATACAAGTTCTGCCTGCTTACGGTGCGCGGCTGGACCGACCACGACCGTCCGGCCGACTTCGCGTTCTTCTCGACGTCCATCGACCACCTCCGCGAGCCGGACCGTCACTTCACCTTGACAGCGGAAGACTTCGCCCTCTTCAACCCGAACACGCTCACCTGCCCAGTGTTCCGCAGCAAACGCGACGCCGCGATCGCGCGGAAGATGTACCAGCGTGCCGGCGTCCTGCTACGTGACAACCCTGCGCCCGGAACGCCACCGAGCACTTGGGGAGCGTCTCCGGCTCGGATGTTCCACATGTCGGACGACTCCAAAGATTTCGCGCAGCAACCTGACCATCGCCAGCCGAACTACGAGTATCTTCGGCTCTACGAGGCGAAGCTCATCCATCAGTACGACCATAGGTTCGCGACGTTCGCAGGGGTCGCGCAGGATGCGGTCCTCTCGGGTCAGGCCCGTCCCGTGCTCCGCGACGAGCGTACCGCAGCTATGGAAGTCGTGCCGAGGTACTGGATTGCCAAAGCGCTCGCAAACCAGAAGCTCGGAGGTGAGGTCCGGCATCTTCTCCTCGTGCGAAAGATCGCTAGAGCCACGGACGAACGCACATTGATCGCTACGCTTGCATGGAATGTCGCATTCGGAGATTCCCTCACGATGCTCCGGCTCGACGATCGGACGACGCCGAACCTCGGGTCCCATGCGCATCGTTCTGCAACACTGGCGGCCTGTCTCAATAGCCTCGTTCTCGATTGGGCGGCTCGTTTCCAAGTGGGCGGAATCAACGTGTCGCACTTCGTCCTGAAGCAACTACCGGTCCTGCCGCCGGAGGCGTTCCTCGACGAAGCGCCACGGGGCATCACCTACGCCGAGCTGGTCATCCCCCGCGTCCTCGAACTGACCTTTACAGCCTGGGACCTGGAGCCGTTCGCCCGCGACCTCGGCTACGACGGCGACCCGTTCCCCTGGGACGAAGACCGCCGCCACCGCCTGAAGTGCGAGCTTGACGCCATTTTCGCGCACCTCTACCACCTCGACCGCCCGGACCTCGAGTGGATCCTCGACGCCCCCTACCCCAGCGCGTCCTTCCCCGGCCTCAAGCGCAACGAACTCAAGCAGTTCGGCGAGTACCGCACCCAGCGCTACGTCCTCCACGCCTACGACCAGATGGCGCGGGGCGAGACGCCGGATTTGGAGGGGGTCTAGGCGGGACTACATCACGCGCGGAACCCCCGGATGACCTCCTTCACCTCGGGAGAGAAATCGGCTGCCAGCAACCAATCCAAGTAGCCCGGATCAAGATCAGCCACTTCTGCGAGACGTCTGCCGCGGTGCTTCCCAAACGTCACCCTAATCTCGGAGCCGTCGCGGACGAGGAAACCCTCCGGATCTATCCGATCCGGGTCTGGGCGGATGATCCCACTCAATGAGTCCAGATGCGCGATCTCGCGCGGGAGATCGGGGTACTTCTCAAGCTGTCCGTCCAGAACCCGCAACGATGCCTCAACGTCGGCCGAGGCTCGATGTAGTCCGCGTGGCTCTTCATCGCAGTAGAACTTCAACGCCGCACCAAGCGACCTGGGTTCTCGCAGAAAGAAGATGGCCAGAGAGTCCACAATTCTGTGGTCATCCAGACTGAATCGGACTCCTGCTCGCCGGAACTCAGACTCAAGTACGCGAAGATCGAACCGCGCGAGTCCGAAACCCGCAAGGTCGCTTCCCCGAATGAACTCGGCGAGCGACACGGCAAACTGCCGGAACGGTGCCTCGTGCTGTACGTCGAAATCAGAAATGCCGTGAACCGCTGTAGCCGCAGGATCAATTGGTGTCTCGGGGTTAGCCAAGCGCGAGCGCAGTTCCGTCCGGCCGTCCGGCAGCAACTTCATGGCCGCGATTTCCACCACCCTCGCCGTCGTCGCGTCGTTTCCAGTGGTTTCCAGGTCGACAAACACAAGTGGCCGACGCAGCTGAAGCCTCGATGCCAAACGCGCCGCCCTGAGGCGGATATCGGCATCCTCTGATCGGGTCCGGCCACCTTCAAAAGACGCGCCATCCGGCACGTTGTCGTTCACAGCAGGCCTGCCGGTGGTGACTTGAAGTGCTTCTGCGCTGGATTCGGCGGCCCCAGAGGTCGTGCCGGGGTGTCCTTTCGGGCCAAAAACTCGGCTACATCGGGGAGCTCGAGGAAGGCGATCGACGCCGCGTCGTTACCGTGAAGGTGAAAGACCTGGCTCTCGAACCGCTGCGCGTATGGCGCGTAGGCATTGCTTCCTCCGAACCCTCCGTTGTTCGCGATTACCACGAGCTGGTACATGTGGTAATGGAGCGCGAGGGCCATCTGGTCGAACGTCTGGACGTCCTGATTCAACGCCGGTATCAGAAATACGTCCGACTGATCGCGGAGTGCCGCGACAAGACTCAGGTCGGTCGCGTCATAGCACACGGCCGCACTTAGCCAGAGGGGCGGATCGGACGGTTGATTGGACCAATCGTAGCCAATGAGGAGTTGGGCTGGCCTAAACCCCCCGATCTGGCCAGGAAATCTCGCCGCCTCGAGCGGTGCTAAGTGCCGCTTTCCCTGGCGGTAAGTTCGAACGGTCAGCCCAAGAAGTGTTGATCGCGAAGGAACTACCCACAGAGCTGAGTTGACCAAGGGGCCTTGAGCGGTGAGCCTCTCGTACGTGAGTCCGGCCAGCACGATCGTATGTTGGCTCCGAGCGAAGTCGACGAGATGTCGAACATCGGCAGGGTGGATGGCCAGTTCTGGAAGTACTAGTAGATCCAGGCTGGCTGTTGGACTGTGCGTTGCTCGGAGCCTAAGCATCGACCGTAGTGCGGCGAGGGTCGCACGCAAGTGACCCTGGTGCCGCCGTCTCATGACCGGGTCGTCTAACGCCATATCCGCCAGGGTGAAGTCGTCGCCCTTTGGAATGACGGTTTGAGCCACTGCCACTCTCAGCGGGCGCGGGGCCGCGGATGGGTTCGGGGAGGTGGTTCTGATAGGAATGATCAGTGGCGCATCCTTGCCTCTTTGGCGCGATTCGATTTCTTGAAGCCGTTCCCTCACCGACCGGTGGGCTGAGCGCAGTGTGATGTATCGGGAAGATTCTGCGGGGAGCCGGGAGCCAGGCCACCGAAGCAACGTGAAAAGGAAGTTCTCAGTCCACTCGGAGATCGGCAGCCAGTCCTGCCCAAACGCAGCCTGAGCACTGAAGAATCCATGGTGTCGCAAATACCAATGGCTCTCCGGCGGGCGGTAGTTCCACCCGGTGGGGTACCTGCGCCGGTACTGCCTCGACTGGTGGGTGAAGTCTCGTGAGCGCGACAGCACAAATCGCAGCAGGTACCCCAGCTGAAAGCGCCATCGGTCATCCGCTGACACCCAAACGGGAGGCTCAAAGATTGAACCGGCGCGGTTGTGCCCGGAGTCCGGGATTGAGACCTCACGTAGACCAATGCCGCGTCGGGTCGACTGGGCGAGCAGTACCATTGAGGGTGTTACTACTGGCCGGTCACGCCGCCCGAGTTCGGGAAGCAGGAGCTTGGCGAGCCTTAGCAGGTGGAGCTCATCGCGCAGCCCACCAGAATCGCCACCGTGAAGAACGAGGTCGCTCAACGAATTCCATCCCGAGTCCTCTGGCTCGGCAAGCAGGCCAAGGTCCTCCAAAACGTACCTTGGGATTTCAGGCAGCAGGTCTGGTCGCGCCTCGGCCAGAACACCTCCGAACTCCGGACTCAGGCTCATGATTTCAGCGAGACGGGGCGATGTGATCCCATCCAAGGCAATCTCGACGGCTGCCTCTGGCTCCCCAACGGAACTCCAGGCGAGAATGGCGTTGATGGCAAACTGCGCGTCGCTCATTCTTCTAAAGTCCCGAGTCAGGAACCGAATGAGTCGACGATGGTCGGCGGTAGCGGCGTCGCCGGGAGGCGGGAGCGCCACCCGTTCCGGTCCTTGCACCGCAACGAATAGCAACGCTTGCTGGCGCAGGTACCATGGGAGTCCCTGAACGTCACCCTCGATAATTCGACGTGCTTCGTCGAGCAATCTCTCCCGAAAACCCCCAACATCGACGGCGTCGGGCAACATCTCTCCATACTCGACGTAGCCGCTCTCCGTCGCCCCGGCCCGAAAGACCTCCGACAGACAATACCAAGCGACACGGTGCTCCGGTCCCGGGCTATCCGGTGATTCGGTAAACGGTCGCAGAATGCGCAGTGCTCGATCGAGCACGTCTGTCGACGGCCACAAGTCTAGAGCGATTCGCAGCAGTCGAACGTTCGACGGGTCGTCCAGCCAACTGTCGAGCAGGTTCAGCGCATAGGCCTGCGCCTCCTCGTCGAGTTCTCGACGCGTCCATGGAGCTCCAGGGTCAAGCCCGACTGCCTCTTGCTCAGGATCCTCCTCGTCAAAGCCAACGGCTCCGCGCTCTCCGGCTGGCTCGAGTAGCGGCCGGAGAGAACGGAATGTCCTGCGAAAGCGTCCCGCGGCGAACCTCGCGACCGTGGCGTCTGGGACGTCTGGAACTGGGGAGAAGTGCAAGAAGCCGTCATCTTCGCGCGGGCGCGCAAACTGCTCCTGTGTCCGTATGAGCCCCAGCAGCGACTGGACGATTTCAACCCCCTCGTCCGCACTGAAGCCTTGCGAGACTGCGTGCTGCAATCGCGCCATTCTCCGGCTCTGACGAACAAGGGGGCTGCGGTCGCCTGCCAAGAACGCCACCCGAGACTTGGACTCGGAAATGATCAGTCCCGGGGCGGTTGACTCCAAAACCCCATCAAGCCAATTGAGGCACGAGTTCTTGAGTTTCTCCGTATCTGGTTCGTGGGCGTCGGGTAGCGAGAAGACAATCCTCATGTCGTCTACGTAGCGCGCCACATCTTCGAGTACCGCTCGTGGGAACTCAGGCAGACATGGCTCTCCGATATGCGCCCGCAGCCTCTCATCAAAGTCAAGGAGCGCCACGTTGGCAAAGAAGCCAGCGCTCGCCAGACCTTGCGGAAGAGTGAGCATCTCAAAGTCGATGGGCGGATCTTGGTCCGCGTACCGCGATGCCAAGTCTCGATCCGCAGCGTGCCAACGCCAGCTTAGCTGAGCGGCGGCGAATTCGAAGAACCTCGCGTCGTCCCCGGGACGAGCCAGGCCTCGAAGACTGGTGTTGAGGAGGTCGGGACTTACGCGGTCGTAGAACTGACGAAGGTCGGTCTGAACGACGAACGCGTTCACTCGGCCATTTCGGAGCGCTAGCTCAGCCGAGCGTTCGGGCCTAGCAATGAACGTCTGGTAGTCCTGAAAGTAGCCTCGGTAAAAGTGACCTGAACCCCAACGGAACCTAAGGCGGCCCCCGTCGTTGTCGCAAAACAAGCGATTACCCAACGAGATGACCCTGCCTTCCCTCGCCCCGCCGTCGAAGGGCTTACGCGGATCGCCTTGGGCTGTCTCAACTCGATCGGCCAGGCACATCATCACGGCAGTCGACACAACCTGATCCTCGAGCGCTAAGTGGGCCAACGGCCGAAGGTCGGACTCGGAGATGCTCTTTGTTGGCCGCCAACTCGGCCCATCTGCGGATACTCTCCATTGAGCGGACTTTGGTGCCAGAACGAGCCGGGCGGGCCGGTTGTGCCAGGGTTCATCCCCTCGCAACCGCTCCGCCATCCGCCCGATGAACCTCGGGAGATCGACGGCCGCGAGGTCGATCTCCAGAGTGTTAGCGTACCAGTTGTGATACCGAAGGTGGTCGGCCGTCTTCTTGAAGGCCTGCACGAGCACGTACTCCTCATGGAGAAGATCGAGGTCGGGGGTAAGAATCTCTACGGCCAATACGCGCTCCGTAACTGCTCGGCTGGGCCTAGGCAACCGAAGATTAGCCCGATTTCTAGGCGAGGGCACGCTCAGGTCCGTCAGCTCCCGCTGGTTCGCGTGAAACGGCGATTCGGCGAGGCCGGCGCTCTCCGAGCGATGACTGCGATCATGGCCCCCGGGCGAGGTCCGTCCGCCAGGATACACAAGTGGTTATGCCCCATTTGCGCTCGGTACGCACAATCGTGGGCTACTGCGCTTCGGCCGCTTGGTTTTGGAAGCCGCTTGCATTGGAGCGGTTCACCCAGTGCTCCGCCCTCCCTTCACCGCACAAATGGACTCTTAACGTCGCCTCGAATCAGCGCTGTGCCACCTGACCTGGTAGTCGAATCCGCAGGGAACGAAAAGCGCAAAATAATCTGCTGCAACTCGGGGCGACCTACACCAAAATAGCTGTGGCTTATCGGCGCAGGGGTATCTGCGCCAGTCCAGTCATGCTCGCTCAGCGCAGCGTCTTCAATCGCGTCGACGTTGCACGGGGCGGGATATTCAGCATCCATCAGCGGGTCGAACTCCGGACGCCCCGTCGACTCGGTCGTCTTGTATCGGTCCTCTACGCAGAAGTTGAAACTCGTCCGCTGTTGCGGGTTGTCATCTGTCGGATCTTCAATGCCTGCGTTTCGCCGAGGCCATCGACAGGACTCGACCATGACTCTCCGATCCCCGCAAGGTACCGTTCAAGGTACTCCTGCAAAAATCTTCGTTCATCAACGGATAGTCTAGACGCGGCCATGGCCTCAACCCGGTTCATTCGGAATTGTGCGTCAGATGCAAGCTGCACTCCAGAGTCCGTGATGGACACGGTAACCAGGCGTCCGTCCACCGTAGAACGCCGGCGGGCGACAAGGCTCCGCCTCTCAAGAGTGTTCACCAGGCTGGTGATGGATGGAACCGACACTTCCATGAGCTTGGACAGCTCGCGAGGCTCCCGCGGACCTTCCGTCCAAAGGAGCAGCAACAACGCATACCCCGAACTCGACAGTCCGAGTGGGCGCAGCGCCTCCGCCTCGACCCGCCGAATCCCGGCCTTCCCAGCGCGAACAACCGTGATGGCCAGCAAGCGCGCGGCATCGGACTCGTCGTCAATGGCAAGATTCGGGGCAATGGACATGCTCGTTACCTTAGAACTGATTCCTCGGCAATGGCAAGCACTGGTGCTGCTTGCGCGTTGGAGCACTCGGGTGGATAGCGCGACGTTGAACTGGACGCGAAGGAATTGGTGTGAGGCGAGTCTGGCGAGAGCCCGGAGTGCGGGTGGAATTGCGTGGGCAACGCACCGTTCGTCGTCTCAGTGCCTCGTCTCCCTTAGACGTTGGAACGCCAGGGCACTGTTGTCCGGGCCTCCAACCAAGCGTTCCATGCGCCCTGATTAACACTCGAAATCGCAGATTATCGTTAGACTCCTCTTGACTCCGCTAGAACTCTAACGATAAGGTCCGCGCCAGTAAGCAGTACCCGCCCAATAGATGGACAGGGGGTCCCCCGGCACATGTCGCCCGGAAGAGCCAGTTCCGTCCAGTCTCGTCAGGACTCGCCTGTGTATGAGCATGCCTGCGATTGCGAGACCGGCCGCGCTGTTGGTCCGTCCCTGCTCAATGAAGTGTCGGCCAATCCCCACCAGCCCCTCAGCGAACCAAGCACCGGAAGGATCGGAAGGAAGGAACCCCTGTGACTGTATCGCGCACACGGAGTCAGCAGCCAATGACGACAACGAACAGGTACGAGGAACGATGGGACTGGGATGAGGTCCGGTGGGTGTCGCATTGCATCGACTGCTACCCAGGCAATTGCACCCTCCGCGCCTACCTCAAGAACGGCAAGGTCGTTCGCGAAGAGCAGGCCGGCGTCTACCAGACTGTCCAGGCCGGCGTGCCAGATATGAACCCAATGGGATGTCAGAAGGGTGTCGGCTGGACCCGAATGCTGGACGGCGAAGAGCGCGTCCTGTACCCGCTCAAGCGGGTTGGCGAACGGGGTTCAGGAAGTTGGGAACGAATCACGTGGGACCAGGCTGCGACAGAGATTGCAGATGCAGTACTGGACGCCGTTGAGGAAATCGGCGCTGAATCAGTAATTGCGCCGTCCGGCTGCAATACGGGCGGCGAGTTCGCAATGTCGGTCGGCGGCCGCAGCAAGTTCATGGGATCGATAGGAGGGCTCATCACCGATGTGAATGCCGAGATGAATGACTTCGCCCCCGGGTATTACCTAACGTACGGGACATTCGACCCAGTCAGCAGCATCGACGACTGGTTCCATTCTGAAGTGTTCATCATCTGGTTCGGAAATCCCAACTACACCCGGATCCCGCACATTCACTACGTAAACGAGGCGCGCTACAACGGCTGCGAAGTGGTCACAATCGCGCCAGACGTCTCTCCGTCATCGATGCACGCGGACTACCACGTGCCCGTCAAAGTGGGGTCGGACGCCGCACTTGCCCTGGCGATGGCGAAAGTGGTGATCGATGAAGGACTCGTGAATGAACAGTTCGTGCGAGAACAGACGGATCTACCACTGCTCGTAAGCGCGGCAACAAGTCGTTTTCTGCGCGAGTCCGACCTCCGCGAGGGCGGAAGCGACGAACAGTTCTATGCCTGGGACACAAAGACGGGCAGTGCCTTCGCCGCGCCGAGAGGAACGCTCCACTGGGGAAACGCTCTTCCGGCCCTGGAGGGTGAGTTCACGGTCCTGGGAAAGGCCGGCCCCATCGCCGTGACCACCGTCTTCTCGCTCGTCCGGGCGCGGCTCCAGGACTACACGCCGGAACTGGCACAGGAGATCACCGGCGTGCATGCGGACACCATCCGACTGCTGGCACGCAAGATCGCCCAGAAGAAGACGAACATTCTTGGCGCCCTGGGTGGTGCGGGTAAGCACTACCAAGGCGACCTCATCGAAAGGGCCCAGTTGTTGCTCCTCGCGTTGACCGGGAACTGGGGCCGTCAGGGCACCGGGGTACGAGCGTGGCTGGCCGGGATGGTCGACGGCATGGCGACGGTCAACTTCAAGCAGAAGCGGGGGCCTGCGGAAACCGCAGCTTTCCTGGATATGCGCGACTCGGCGGTGGCTGGTGCCCTTGCAGGCGATCCGTCGTTGACACGTGCACTCCTGGCAATCGAGCAGACCAAGCAAGCGTGTTCCAGCGGGAGCACGGGCATGGTCCCGCCGGTCTTCTACTGGTACAACCATGCCGGCTACCGCGAGGCGTGGAACCGGGCGGATTGGCACGACCCGGCCATGACCCGCCCCTTCGATGACTACTTCCAGGAAGCTGTCCGGAAAGGCTGGTGGCGGGGAGTTGCCTACCCCACTCCCGAACAACCTCCGCGTGTGCTCATCGAGTGTGGTGGAAACGTCATCCGGCGGACGCGGGGCGGCGGCAACATGCTTCTCAATCACCTCTGGCCGAAGCTCAAGATGGTCGTAACGCTCGACCCGAGGATGAGCGCAACCGCGCTCGTGTCGGACATCGTTCTCCCGATCGCCCACCAGTACGAGAAGATCTCCCACGGGATACCGACGACCCACCTGATGAACCTCACCTTTGGAGACAAAGTCATCGAGCCGCCAGGGGAGGCGGTCGGCGAGTGGGAAGCGTTCCGGCGATTGACCGTGAAGCTTGAAGAGCGCGCCAAAGCTCGTGGCATCCAGCCGTACCGAGACTCGCGAGGACAGCAGCACGACCTCACCACCGCCTACGCCGCCTACACCAAGAATGGCGAGTTCGTGGATGAGGAGACGATCGCGGACGAAATCCTCCGCGACTGCGCCATGATTGGGACGTTGCCGCCGAACGCCAGCCTCGAAGCACTCCGGAAGGAGGGCTACTTCCGCTGGCAGAGCCTGGGCATCGGCGCCCGGGCGGTCGCGCAGGCGACGGACCCAAGCCCGACTGAGACCTTCGTACCGTTCAGGAACCACGTGGAGAAGGGTGAGCCCTACCCCACCTTGACCCGGCGAGCCCAATTCCTCATTGAACACGAGTGGTTCATCGAGGCCGACGAGCATCTTCCTCGGCACAAGGAAGCGCCAGCCTTCGGTGGAGATTATCCCTTTTCTATCACCAGCGGACACAACCGCTGGAGCCTCCACTCTCTGAACATCGCCAACCGTCTGATGCTTGAGACACATCGTGGTACGCCCCACCTGGTGATGAACGACAAGGATGCAGCGCGTCTCGGGCTGGAGGACAACGAGACGGTGCGCGTGTTCAACGACCAGGGTGAGTTCTGGGTGCCGATCCTCACGTCACCGGGAGCGCAGCCCGGGCAGTTGGCGATGTACAACGGGTTCGAACCCTATCAGTTCCTGAACTGGTCCAGTCCGAACGACGTCGAGCCGGGAATGATCAAGTGGCTCCACCTGGCGGGGGGATACGGCCACCTCAAGTACTGGCCTATGGAGTGGCAGCCCTGTGCCGTCATGCGGGGGACACGGGTTGCCGTGGAGAAGGCATAACACCGACCGTCAAATTGCTGCGGTGTAGAAGTTGCTGAAGTTCGCTTCATGCTTAGAGAGGTAGAGCAGTGAAAGTCGCCAAACTCGCCGGAAAGTTGGCCGACCCGGCATCGGCCGAATGGGGGTCGGTGGACCCTGTACAGATCCCGCTCGCGCCGGTGGCACTGGAGGTGCAGCCGACCGAGTACATCCGGGAGACGTGGAAGGACCGCGACTATGGCCAAACGGCCGAAGCCGCGGTGAAGGCAGCCAGCGATGGCGACCGGCTCTACATCCGCGTCGAGTGGGCC
>JACZKY010017956.1_pt1 | contig 12064 bp, 5 predicted proteins | sample 8237611 | NCBI WGS metagenome assembly JACZKY01 (sample SAMN16148055, study PRJNA663545) | marine sediment metagenome | biome: sediments and biomass from bioreactor inoculated with such sediments; feature: coastal sediments; material: methane- and iron-fed bioreactor; isolation source: Bothnian...
GTTTACAGCGAAGTTGTAAGCATGAGCGGCAGCCATTACAGCCAGACACTTGACTTAAACCACCTGGACAATGGCATGTACATCCTCTCCATTGAAAGCCCCGATATCAATGTGTTCAGAAAATTGATTATCAGGAAATAATTTTATTGTCCTTGAAAAAAGGCTGGCAACAAAGCCAGCCTTTTTTTGTTAATTTAAAACGTTTGCGGTTCATGAGTAATCACCTCAAATATTTCAGCTACTTTTGACCCTCAAAATCCACCACATCCAATTAAAACTAAGTTCAATATGAAAAAAATGATTACGCTACTGATGGCATTGTTGATTTCGGTGATGCTCACAGCTCAGGATTTTCAAATCATTGATCCTGTTACCTCCCATCTGAGGCAGGAAATCGCAGAAGTTTCCGACAACGAGTTGATTAGGATCAATATTCGCCTGAAAGCCCAATTTGACGCAACAGAGTTTATGGCCCGAAGAAACAACTCAACCAGAGAGCAGATACGTGAACAGCTTGTAGGCGAATTAAAATTATTTACCCACGCCCATCAGAAAGATATCCTCAGCGAGCTCAATTATTATTCCCGCTCAAATGAAGTGAGTGATATAAAAGCCCTTTGGATCGCAAATATTATAAACTGTTACGCCACTCCGGAAGTGATCGAACAACTGGCTACCCGCACTGATATTGAAAGGATTGACATAGACGAAGAGAGAATACTACTTTATCCGTTCAGCAAATCGGAAGATGAAGGCGGATCAACGCGCGAAATCACTTACAATGTAAATAAACTTAATGCCCCAGCAGTGTGGGGTCTAGGCTTTACCGGTGAAGGAATTGTTGTTGCAGTGCTTGATACCGGTGTAAACTATAACCATAACGACCTGCAGGGAAATATGTGGACACATCCTGATTACCCGTTTCATGGATGGAGTTTTGTAAACAGCAACAACAACCCGATGGACTTTCACGGTCATGGAACGCATTGCGCCGGTACTGTTGCTGGCAATGGCGCATCAGGTTCGCAAACGGGTGTAGCTCCCGGAGCCAAGATCATGGCATTGCAGGTACTTAACAGTGGTGGCGGTGGCACCGAATCAGGCGTATGGGACGCTATACAGTTTGGTGTTGAAGAAGGAGCGAATGTACTTAGTTTATCATTGGGTTGGCTTCATGCATGGGGCCCTGACCGACCGGCATGGAGAACAGTGATGGATAATGCCTTGGCTGCAGGAGTAGTTGCCTCTGTGGCCGCTGGAAATGAAGGTGACCAGCAGGGTTCGTACCCAATTCCTGACAATGTACGCACTCCGGGCGATTGCCCACCACCCTGGCTCCACCCTGACCAGACACTGATTGGTGGTATTTCTGCAGTAATTACTATCGGCGCTACCAACAGCAACGATGCGCTTGCGGGGTTCTCCGGCCGAGGCCCGGTGACCTGGCAAAACATAAGTCAATTTGCTGATTATCCCTATAACCCTGGCATCGGACTCATCAGACCCGACGTGGTTGCACCAGGAGTAAGTGTTAAATCCCTCTCCCACTCCAATACTTCAGGTTATACAAACATGAGCGGTACATCCATGGCCACCCCTGGAGCCGCAGGTGTGATGGCTTTGCTGCTTTCAAAAAACCCAGGCCTGCTGCCTGAACAAATGTCGCAGATTCTCGAAGAAACAGCGTTGGTTTTATCACCGGGAAAAAACAATAACTCAGGTTCAGGTCGCATTGATGCGCTGGCTGCTTTTAATGCTACCAGTTTTCCGGGGCCTGTGTATTCATCGCATGTAATCAATGATGAAACCGGAAACAACGATGGAATCATTAACCCATCGGAAGATATTCAGCTGAGCATTTCATTACTCAACAATACTGATGAGGTTTTTGAAGATATAGAAGCGTATATTTTCACCAACTCACCGTATATTAATATGGTTGACAGTGTTATGATGTACGGAACTTTCCAGCCTGGCGATACAATCACTATTGAAAATGGTTTTTCATTTGCTGTAGCCGATAATATTCCCGGCGGCCATGAAATACAATTCTTAATTCAAACAAGTAATGAAATTGAATCATGGGAAAGCAGCTTCAAGGTGAACGCCCAGGCTCCTGTTCTTGGTTCAGGAAGTATGGTTGTGTTTGATCCTGAAGGTAACGGCAATGGCATTCTAGATCCTGGTGAGCAAGCCAACATCCAGATACTAACGCTAAATTCCGGACAATTGGAAGCCAGCGAGGTTACTGTTACTTTCACGACCCAAAGCTCCTTTGTCACGGTTCAAACCACACAACTCGACCTGGGTACGATTGCAGCCGGCGGATCATCAATGGCAGTATTCCCAATCAATGTATCCGAAGGTGCTCCACTGGGAGAGAATATTCTATTCAACTATACCATCGTGTCAGGTTTTTATACATACGAGCGCACCTATACCCATAAAATTGGAATGATGCTTGAAGATTTTGAAACCGGTGATTTCAGTAAATATAACTGGACATTCTCGGGCAACCTCCCCTACACAACTACTGATGTGAACCCATACGAAGGTCAATACAGTGCAAAATCTGGCGCAATCGGAAACAACCAAACAACGGTTATGCAATTGAGTATGAATGTTGCTCAAAATGACTCTGTTACTTTCTACTTTAAAGTTTCATCCGAAGACAACTATGACTTTTTTAGATTTTATATAGGTTCAGAACAAAAAGGACAGTGGTCGGGCGAAGTTCCATGGCAACGTGTAGCCTATGCAGTTACACCCGGCAGTAAAACATTCAGGTGGGAATACGCAAAAGATGCTTCTGTTGTAGGTGGCAGCGATTGTGCCTGGGTGGATTATATTTCACTTCCACAGCCTCTCGTAACCACTGCTTATGCAGGCCCCGACTTACTTATCTGTGAAAGTGAAACAGTGCAACTGCAAGGCAATGCAATGAATTATACAAGCATTAACTGGTTCACAAGCGGAAGCGGTACATTCTCCAATCCGAATATCCTTGACCCCGTTTATACACCAAGCCAGCAAGATGTTGAAGCCGGAGAAGTGGTTCTCATGCTCACAGTAAGCAATCCTTCAAACGATCAAATCAGCGACCAACTTTCGCTTACCATTCAGCAAGCCGTGCATGTATTTGCGGGTGGGGATCAGATTGCTTGTGCGAACACAAATTTCCTAACTGAAAGCGCTGAAGCTGCCAATCATTCGGGTTTGTTCTGGGCCAGTTCAGGAAGCGGTTTCTTTGCCGACGCGGCTGCACTGCATACTAGCTATACTCCAAGCACCGATGACCTTACTGCAGGTTCAGTAATTCTTACCCTGCATGGCGATGGCTTATCACCATGTGGTGATGAGGAATCTTCATTTACACTCACATTTGCCCAACCTATAATGCTTGAAGTAGACGATATTGTACATTCATGTGATGGAGGCGCTACAGTAATGAACGCTATGATATCAAACCATTCGCAGGTGTTATGGACTAGCGAAGGAACCGGCAGCTTTGATGACCCAAATGCAATTAATCCGGTTTATACACCTAGTGCTGACGATATTGCCGCTGGAAGCATTGAACTCATGATTGAAGTGAGTGGTATAGGTACATGCGAAAATGTAATTGAAACAATCAATCTTGTATTTGTTGCTTCACCCACTGCCGAAATCACCGGCAATACTACCATTTGCGAAGGCCAATCAGCTACAATTGATTTTGTATTGTCCGGCCAGGCACCGTGGACTGTAATTGCAGCCGATATGGATGATCTGATAATCACAGAGTCGCCCTTCCAGTTGACTTTTGTGCCTTATTCTTCGGTGGTGTATGATTTTATTTCTATTGTTGATGCCAACGGTTGCGAAATAACCGATGCCGGTCAGGTTACGGTGACAGTAAACCCATTGCCTTTGGTTCCGGCAAAACCAGCCGGTGCTGACACGGTTGATTATGCCTATAACACCAGTTCAGTATTTACTACTGAAGCGGCTAATTTTGCAACAGACTATGTATGGGAATTTTCGCCTTCTCAAGCTGGTACTGTAAGCGCTAGTGTTACCGAATTTACAGTTAACTGGAGTTCAGAATTTATTGGCGAAGTAACAATCAAGGTTCAGTCAGTGAATGATTGTGGCACAAGTGAGTTCTCCGAGGTTAAAACCATTTACCTGAAAAACACCATAGGAATCGGCAATCTTGATTTCGCAGGCAACGTCAGGATTTTCCCGAACCCATCGGAAGGTTTGTTTACACTTGAGCTCAAATCAGCAAAAAGCCAGGTCCTCACGATAAAGGTTCACAATTTGCTGGGCCGAATGGTCGAATCGCATGTGTATCCACTGCTGAGCGGAACGGCATCTCTCGCTCTCGATCTGAGGAATCTTCCCGAAGGTTTATACATGTTGCAAATTGAACACGAGGATGGAATAATGAGCAGCAAACTGATAATAAACAGATAGGATTGTTATAAACTCATCAAAAAAGCCGGCCTCAGTGAGGCCGGTTTTTTTTTCCACCCCATAGTATCCGCCGCGGCGGATACCATCGCAAGATTTTTATTTGCTTATCATCACTTTTCCCCTGAGCTGTGTGCCATCTGCATTCGTCAGAGTAAAAATATAAAGGCCGGGTTCCAGACTTCGGACATCAACCTGTGCGCGCCCAGGCAAGATTGATTGACTCAGCTGGAGTGAACCTTCGGGGCTGTGAAGGGAAATAAAGGAAGGATCATTATCTGACACCAGATAAAGAAATTGTCTGGCTGGGTTCGGGTAAATGAGAAGTTTTCCATTATCAGGATTGTCAACTGAATTAATGTAAATGTAAAGCACAACCGGAACAGTTATCAGTGGGTTCACAGGGTCATTGCTTGAGATCAGAATATCAGCATAGTATTCTCCTGTTAACTGCATCCAATCATCAAGGTTAAAAGTCAATTCTAGCACTTCCGATGCATTGGCTACAATGGTTCCTGCGTAACTGCTGCTCGTAAGCCATTCCCAGTCATTATCAATAAATTCAATTTCCAGGGTGTAGTCAAGTGGTGCATTTCCATTGTTGAATATGGTTAAATCTCTTGTAAAAATCTGACCCATTAAACCGAACTCTTCAAACTCAGAAGGTTCAACGGCAATTGATGGTTGGGCAGGCCTTATATAACCTGTACGATCATTGCTGCCTTTGTAGGTTCCAAAAAGCACATTGGCTTCTTCAAGAGGGATTTGCAGATCGTAAATATTAATAAAGGCAGAGTCGTTAACGCTGAAAGTCTGTTCATACGACAATGCCACCAGGTTGAGCATGCCGTCGCCGTTTACATCACCCAGGTTAGGGCCGTTCATGTATGTGAAACCAAACGGCCGAAGCGGAAACCCTTCAATCTCACCGCTGCCGTCCATTTTATAAGCATGGATAAATCCCTGACCATCAACCATCATGTTGCTGCCATAGAGAATATCGTGGTTGCCGTCGCCTGTAATATCGGCTATGCTCATAAAGCTTTCCAGCCCACCGGCTTTTACGATCGGGAAACCTTCCTTTACCGAACCATTATCGTTAAACCCCCACAGCATGGGTGCTGGATTTTCTCCAACAGGCCGGCTCATGAAAATGCTGTAATCGCCGTTTCCCTGCAAATCTACTACAGTGGGAGGGCAATATGTCCAATTGTTTTCGGCAACCGGAACCGGCCATCCATTACGGTACGATCCGCTATTGTTTCGTACAAAAAATTTGGGCGCATCACCATGTGTTGAACCCACAATACTGAGTTGGTTGTTGCCATCCAGGTCAACCAGGATGGGGCTTTGGTACGAAAAACTGTAACCGTCAGCCGGTACCGGGAAACCGGGTTTATGTTGCCCGTTTTTATCGAACGCAAAAAGCACCCCCGATGAATTGCAGGCGATGATTTCGGCATTTCCATCATTGTCAATGTCGGCCACCGATGGCGTGAAAGCCGGGGTTCCTTCAAGACCAACAGTCCATACGACCTCGCTGGCGGTATTTAACACATGCAGGTTGTTTGAAGTTCGCGTCTGAACGATGATTTCCCTGGTGCCGTTTCCGGTAACATCAGCCAGGACCGGTGAGCAGAGTATCCAATGGCTCGAAAAATTAACTGGCCAGCCCGGACGATCGTTTCCATCAATATCCAAATAGTAAATGCGGCCGTTGTTGGGAACACCGCCGGTAACCTGCACGATTCCCAGCGTTCCAAGTCCGTCCATAACAGCAACTGAAGGAGGGTAAATGGCGGTTCCTGTCAGGGTTTTGCTCCAGAGCATAGTACCATCACCTTTGAAAGCCTTGAGTGTATTGTATGAAGGCACGAGGATTTCCTCAGCGCCATCGCCATCCAGATCGGCTAGGGTCACACCACGGAAATTCTTGAAGTTTGGATGACTGGCAACCTTTTTCGGCCAGCCGGGAAGCTGGTTGAATTTAGATCCATGCATAGTGGTCAGCAGGGATTCGTCCATCTGAACCTTTTCAACCAATACTTCACCATCAGTGCCGAGGTAGGCGCGGCTGACTTCTGCCTGTGCCAGACCAAGCAGTGGCAGTGAATAAACGATAAAAAGTAATAGTGTTTTTTTCATGATGTTGGGTTTAAAAATTAATACTTGGGTTTGCCGGTTACAATGTTAAGGATTTTTCCTGAGACCCCATATTTGGCATGGTAATATATTGGAGGTAATTCTGGTAATCCATTGAACGCATCGTCATCTCAACCCCACGGTATCGCTTAAAGCGATGCTATGGATAAAAGTTACAACATTATGCTTTAGCCAAATTTGAGGTAAGCAATAAGGCTGGCAAATTCCTATCTGACCTCTGATACAATCGGATAGGGTATAAGCGATAGCATCGCTGGAAGCGATACCATCGCAGTTAGGTTCCGTCAGACAGCTTGAAGCGGTCGGATGGAAGTTAATCGTTTACCGGCTTAATAAGATCTTGCGGCTATACACTTTGCCATCCTTGGCCTCAGCCTGAAGGAAGTATAGTCCGTTGGGCAAGTGCCTGATGTCAAGAATAACATTCGTTTTATCTGTTGCTTGCTCATTGATCACAGCCTGGCCCAAATGGTTAAGAATCCTGAAATCCGCAACCATAGTCCTAAATTCAATGTACAGTAAATCAGTGGCCGGAACAGGGTAACAAACAGCCCATGGCTCGTTTATAATATTGCCAGCCTGATTAACATATTCCAGCACTACCGGAACAACCAACAGAGGAGTTTCCGGATCGTTCGAGAATATTTTGAGATGTGCAGTATAATAATAACCGGTCAGGCCTGACATATCAAAAGTAACGGTAACCACATCGCTCTCTCCGGGATGAACGGTGCCTTCAGTGGGGTCAACGCTGATCCAAAATGGCCCATAGTTCACGATTTTTGCACGAATATTGAAATTGTAGTTTAGTCCATAACCGGCCAGGTGTTCCCATGCAATACCATCAAGTGAAATCCAGTCGCCATTGGGGTTTGCGGGTCCTGCATCCACACCAGCCGGATACAAACCGGCAGCATGCGTAACCGAATATCCAACCCAGATATCAGAGCCGTCGAGCATCACATTTTCCGTTAAGCTTATTGTGTTCCAGCTTTGTGCTGATGGATTATGGGTTTGTTCATAAAGTAATGGCCCGGGAGTAGTTGAGGTACCTGCGCCCCATATTTTCAAGACAATATTCAAAGGGAGGTCGTTGGTATAAACATCCACTGATTCAAAGAAGTAACCGGTGTATTGACCCACCATTGATGATGGGTACCTTGCAGCTACGGAAAATGTTCCTCCTGCCGTCAGTCCGATTGCATCAAAATTCGGCCCATCGTAATTAAGGATTATTTCCTCATCCTGGACAACTGTAGCCGGTTCGCCACCAGGGGTTGGATCAGGGTCAAGGTTCAGTTCCATTTCAGCGCTGGCAGCGTATTCACCGTCTGGAACCGGGTCGCCCAGATGAACCGTAATATTATAGTTGAGTGTACCAAGACCCTCATTGTTTATTATTAATGGCTGATAGGCTATCCCACCATAGGGCATCATAAATTGAAACATGAAGGTTGGAGAGCATGCGATAGCTGGCGCCAGGTCAACCTGGATATTATCAATTCTCCAATTCTCAATGTTAAAGGAATTCTCACCATGGGCAACAAACCTTACACGTGTGAACCTGTCGGCTGCCATAGCTGATATATCAAATGACTGGCGGGTCCAGGGAATATTGTTGGTATTCATGAACTGGCCAACTTCTACCCATTCGGTACCATTCCAGATGTCTACCCGAAGCTTTTCTGTATTAGTATGTGCATAGTTATTCAGTGAAAGGTCAAAAGTGAGCAACAGGCCATCAGAGATTCCGCGCGCATCAATTTCCTGGCTAACGAGTGAAAAGGAATAATCTGTAATAGTGGGATTATAAACAAACTCAGCAGTGGGAGCCGGGTTACCTTGCTCTGTACTAATCAGCCAGTTTCCCTGGCCTGGTTCGAAAGTCCAGCCATTGGTTTCAAAGTCCTCCGAATCCCAATCCTCAAGAAATGGGATGTTGGGTTCTGAAGGTGTAAGTTCAACATCAATTTCATGGGTTTGAAGCCATACGATTTCAAAGTCTTCAATAATGTGCAAGGCATAGCCAGGCTTGTTGTAAACGATATCGTAAAATCCTTCGGGGGCTACCAGCCAGTAGCTTCCATCATCAAGGGTGTATGTTGTGTAGATGCCGGCGTTTACAATCACCCCGGCAATGGAATCGGATGTAAAGGCATCGGTAACGGTTCCCACCACGAATCCAGCTCCCGGTTCAACCCTTATGCTTACCGGCCCGGCAGGCAGCGATTCAACCAGGCCGTTTCCATAGGGATATAAAGCTGTAATTGTATAATCATAAAGCCCGGCTATCAGGGGTTCATCAATATAATTAAAGACCTCGTCACCGAGAGTGGCAATAAGGTTATTGTCACGGTAGATTTTATAGCCGGATGTTGGAACCGCAATTCCACCGGGTTCGCAGGTGCCGGGTGCTTCCCAGTACAAAGCAACGGCATGGTTAATATCGTTTCCGTGAAAACTGCAAGGCTTAAAAAGAAACCCGGAAACAAACTCATAAACAACTGGTGCTGAAAATCCGGCATCATATGCGGCACTAACTGCCGCGGTATAGTTTTCTCCGTAAGTGAAATTCAGCGGATCGTAGTTATAAGAAGTTTCATCAGTAAAGGCTACTACAGCATCATTCAGGTAAATATAATAGCCCAGAAGTTCCTCGTCATCGCCGCCACTTATATCAGCATACACTTTAATATTGTCAATACTCCACCAGTTGATGCTGACTGAATTTACACCAGAGGCCCGGAATCTGATCCTGAACATTTGCCCTGTAGCAAGGCTTGTGATATCATAGGTGTGGGTTGACCAGGGAATGTTGCCGGCGGCATTGCTGTAATTCGCAATACTAATCCACAAACCGCCTGCAAAAACCTCAACAGTAAGTTCTTCCAGGGTTGAAGTGGAATAGTTATCGAGATGCAGATCGTATTTCAAAATTACGTTGGGCATGATCAACCCGTTGAGTTCCTTGCTCTGTAATGCATGGTTGTAATTATTCAATCCCGGCGACCATTTAAAACGGGCCGAGGGTGAAGGATTGCCAAATAAGGTATCAATTTGCCAGTTACCCTGCGATGGCTCAAATGTCCAGTCATTGGTTTCAAAATCCAGGGAATCCCAGTTCTCCTCCATCTGGTTAAATGCAGCCCCAGGTGGAAGCCACGTAGCTTCAAGGGTCTGAGTGTCAACAGTAAGGTTGATTGGGGGATAAAAAGATTTATTTGAATTTATGTCCGGAATTTCCTGAATTACTGATGCTTTAACCTTGCCTGGCATGATCAAAACTATTGAAAGTGCAATACCAAACCAAAGCTTCATAGTTGAATTTTTTGTGTGTGAATCAGTAATATCAAACCTTAGACAAATAAAACACGATTTACCCTTACTCTGAACCGGGAAATATCCAATATCAAATTTGGTTAACGATTAATAACAACCTTCCTGTTCAAAATCTGGCCATTGGCTGTGATTATCTGCAAGGTGTATATGCTTGTTGGAAAGCGGTTCACATCCAATTGGTAGGATTTTTCTCCAAGCATCCGGGTTTCCGACACAATTTCTCCATTGTAGCTCATTAATCTGATCTGCCGGATGCCGGCATCCATCTGAACATTCAGAAAATCAGATGCAGGAACCGGGAAGATATTCATCTCATCGGGTTCATACGCTGATTCGTTGCTACTTTGTATACCGCACGGCATTAGACAAAGAATGAAGGGGGGGAAGTTCCAATCCCAGATTACCAGGTAAGTTGTATCGCAGTATCCGGGGGCAGAAACATGGACTTCGAGGCTATCAAACTCGTATAGAATGATTGTAAAAGTACCGTTGAATTGCGATATTGTGGAGAAATCACCAGCTGTAATCGTTGCTCCGGCTATGGGTTCAAACGAAATACAATCAAAAACCCATCCGTTGGTCCAAAAAAGTCCCGGGGCAATTACCACCACCACAGGCCCTTCGTGTTCCGATTCAATTAAATCATCCCCAAGCTCATACAGGGCTGTTATGGAAAAATTGTATGTTCCAGGCTGCAGGTAGGTTCCATTACCTAGGTCTTCGAACTCAAAAGTTTCTCCATCTACTTCAGCAATCATGATTTCATCACGATAAATCCGAAAGCCGGCAGTTTCAACGGGCAGGCTGTCCGGCTCGCAGGTTCCGGGGGCTTCCCACACGAGATTTGCAGCATGGCCAATATCTTCACCCTCCAGATTGCAGGGTGGAAAAAAATTATCCGTATCGCCGGTTATAAAAGTACCTGCAGCAAGCTGCACACTGCAATAAATGGTCACAAGAAGGGTAGAAATAATTTTCATGACGGCTAATGTTTAGGGTTGGAATTGTAATGACATCTTTTAGACAAAATAGAGGGGCTTTACCCCTACTCTGCCGGCCTAAAAAAACAAATAAAAAAGAGGCTGCCCCGCAGGAACAGCCTCTTGTGTTACAATTAAACAACAAGTACTATCTGCTGATCAGCACTTTCTTGTTCACTACATTGCCATCGCTGGTGATAAACTGCATAATATATGCCCCTGTATGGTAGGGTTTTACATCTATCTGCATGGTCTGATCTCCATTAACAGCCCTGTCTAAAACAAGCTGGCCGGTGTAGCTGTACATCCTTACCTGGCGGATGCCCAATGGCATTACCACATTCAGCAGGTTATGGGCCGGTACCGGGTAAAGTTGTACTGATGATGCGAGCGGATCGTTGATACCGATGCCTTCGTCAATGTACAACGAAACGGCAACAGGAATGCTGCCTACGTTCGGGTTGGTGCTGAACATCACTGATGCAGTCAGGTAATCAAATTCATTCAGGCCAGCGGCATTGAAGTTAAATGATACCGTTGCACTCTCTCCGGCTGCAAGCGTGCCACTGGTGGGGTTTATCGTGAGCCAGGTGGCTGCATCGGCAAGCTCAAGCGCCCACATTACATCATTCTGTGCACAGCCCAGGAAGGCCCATTTGCCCTGAACCAGTTTGTCAGAAATTATCATACCACCGGAAATGGAACCAGGGGCAATTACACCTGTGGTAGCAACATCAAAGGTCTGTAAAATCGCTCCTGTGGTCATGTTGATCTTTGACAGGATATTGTTGCTGGCTGGTTGTGTCAGCGCCCAAAGGAATGGACCTCCCGGACTAACATTCTCCCATGCAAGACCCGACATACTGGCGGCTGCGGTGGTAAGTGTCTGTAAGGTAGCTCCTGTGCGGCTGATCAACCTCAGTGGTCCATCCCATCCGTTGGTGATCCAGAAACCGTCATTTACTGCATCGTAGGCAATACCACGTACTGCTACCGGGGCCGAAATGGTTCCTGCCAGCGTTTGGGTATTGAAATCCATCTTGTAAATGGTGGTGGAGTTCGGCGCTCCATAGAAGAACTCACCATCGAATGTGAGATCTCTGATGTTCCCTGCTCCTGGGATCGTA
>JACZKY010037551.1_pt1 | contig 12061 bp, 12 predicted proteins | sample 8237611 | NCBI WGS metagenome assembly JACZKY01 (sample SAMN16148055, study PRJNA663545) | marine sediment metagenome | biome: sediments and biomass from bioreactor inoculated with such sediments; feature: coastal sediments; material: methane- and iron-fed bioreactor; isolation source: Bothnian...
GAGCCCTGGCCGCCCATGCCGCGGCCGAACTCGCCGCTGGTCGCGGCAGCGAGGCCGACGCCGGCGAGCGCCGCCGCGGCGAGACCGCCGATGACGATCCGGCGTCCCCACGGGGTCTTGGCCGGGGTTGCGGCGGTCGAAGTCTGGTTTTCCTGTTCCATTGTCCTTTTCCTTTCGTCCGCAGCGGACATCGCTGCCATGACGCCAGGCTAGAAGGACAAGGTTTCGCCGGTTCGCGCGCTTTGTAAAGAAATGTAAAGCGGCGCGTCCGGCGGGAATACGCTACGGGAGCATGCGGTCCGCGGCGCGAAAGTAGGCCCGCGCGTGGGAGACGAGTTGTCCGTCGCTCGGATGGTCCGATGTCTCGATGCCGATGAGCCGATCGGCAAGATGGGCGTCGTGGGCATGGATGTGCTTGACCAGTTCGAGCTTCGCCGAGCCGGGTCCGGTGATCAGCCATTCCTGCGCCGGCTCCAGCGCCTTGACGATCTCGTGGTAGTAGGCGCTGTCGACCGACGAGCGCTTGCCGGTCAGGCTGCCCCTCTTGTTGTGCATCTGGTGGTGCGGGATCTTGGTGGCCAGGCTGTGTGCCTCGACGTTGTCCCGGTCGAAGAAGAAGACCTTCGCCTCGCGGTGATCGAGCCAGACGATGGCGTGGTAGTGGTTCATGGTCAGCGTTCCTGCTTGCTGGAGGGTGGATTTTGGGTTGACGGTGCGCCGCCGGGTTGCCCTGCGGGCGGAGGCAGCGCTGCCTCAGCGGGTTCAGACGGCCGCCGAATGGCGGGCCTTGCCGGTCCGGAGGAAGGTGTCGAAGCCGGCCGCTACGGTTCGTACGAGGGGCCGCCCCTCGGGCGTCACGACGAACCGGTCATGCTCCTCGGCAAAGACCGCGCCGCGATCGTCCCCGGCGAGCCTGCGCGCGTCGGCGAGGATGCCGGGCGCGTGGGCCGGAAACAGCCGGGCGAGTTCGGCCGGCGAGAAGGCGAAGTCGCACATCAGCCGCTCGATGACCCAGCCGCGGGCGAGATCCTCTTCGGAGAAGGCATAGCCGCGCGACACGGCGAGGCCGCCTTCGCCGACCTGTCGCTCGTATTCGCCGGTGGCCGGGTTGTTCTGGATGTAGCCTTGCGGCAGCCGTCCGATCGAGGACGAGCCGAGGCCGATCAGCACTTCGCCGTCGTCGTCGGTGTAGCCCTGGAAGTTGCGGTGCATACGCCCGGTGCGCATCGCCACTGCCAGGCTGTCGCCGGGCAGGGCGAAATGGTCGAGGCCGATTGCCTCGTAGCCGCCTTCGACGATCACCTCGCCGGCCCTGGTCGACTGGGCGAAGCGTTCGCGCGCGTCCGGAAGCCAGGCTTCGTCGATCATGGTCTGGTGCTTCTTGAACCATGGCACGTGGGCGTAGCCGAACAGGGCGATACGGTCCGGCCGGAGCTGGAGGGCCTGGCGCACGGTCGCCTCGACGCTGGCGACGGTCTGGTGCGGCAGGCCGTAGACGAGGTCGAGGTTGACCGAGCGGGCGCCGCGCGAGCGTGCCCCCTCGACGGCGCTGCGGGTGAGTTCGAAGCTCTGCTCGCGATTGATCGCCGCCTGCACCTTGGGATCGAAGTCCTGCACGCCCAGGCTGACGCGGGTCATGCCGATCGCCGCGAGCGCGTCGAAGCGCGCCTCGTCCATGTCGTTCGGTTCGATCTCGACGCTGATCTCGGCGTCCGCCGCGTAGTCGAAGGCCTGGCGGAGCCGCCGGTCGAGGGCGACGATGTCCGCCGGCAGGAGCATCGTCGGCGAGCCGCCGCCGAAATGTACCGACCGCACCCGGATGGCTGGGCCGACGAGCGCGGCGACAGTGTCGATCTCCTTGTGCAGCGCTGCGAGATAGCGCGTCACGGGGCCGTACTGGCGGGTTTGCCGCGTGTTGCAGGCGCAGAACCAGCACAGCCGGTCGCAATAGGGGATATGCAGGTAGAGCGAGATGCCGGTGCCGGCGGGCAGGGCCGAGAGCCATTGGCGATAGGTCTCGGAGGCCACGCCCGGATGGAAGTGCGGCGCGGTCGGATAACTGGTGTAGCGCGGCACCTGCGCAGACAGCCGGTCGGATAGTGCAACTTGGGGGGTCGTTGTCATGCCATCCGCATAGCTGGGATGAGGACCGCGCATGTTGATTTCGATCAAGAATCGGGCACGAGGACAAACTGACGCAAGATTTTTGCACTGCAAAAGGTTAGAAGGGATGACGAGCCCCCCACGGACGGACGCAATGAACCTGCGCCAGGACATTCACAACTCGGACACGCCGGTGGTCTGCCAGGCATGCGAGGCGCGCCATCGCGGCGTCTGCGGCGCGCTCGAGCCGCACCAGTTGCTGACGCTATCCAAGCATTCGTCCAAGCTCACCCTCGAGCCGGGCATGGAACTCGTCGGCGACAGCGAGAAGGTCGACAGCTACTCGAACATCCTCGCCGGCGTCGTCAAGCTGACCAAGATGCTCTCCGACGGGCGCCAGCAGATCGTCGGCCTGCAGTTTGCGCCGGATTTCCTCGGGCGGCCGTTCCGTTCCGAGAGTTCGATCAACGCCGAAGCGGCGACCGAAGTGCTCACCTGCACCTTCCCCAAGGGGGTCATCGACAGGATGATCCGCGAATCGCCGGGCCTCGAGCACAAGCTGCTTCAGCAGACCCTGAAGGAACTCGACGAGGCACGCGACTGGATGGTCACGCTGGGGCGCAAGACGGCCTCGGAGAAGGTGGCGAGCTTCCTGCTCCTGATCGCACGCAACATCGATCCGGCCGCCGCCGACCACAAGCAGGCGACCTTCGACCTGCCGCTGACGCGCGCCGACATTGCCGATTTTCTCGGCCTGACCATCGAGACCGTCAGCCGCCAGCTGACGAAGCTGCGCATCGACGGCGTCATCCAGATCGAGAATAACCGGCACGTCGTCGTCAGGGACATCACCCGGCTCGAGCGGCGCTCGGGAATCTGAACGCGCCGATCGGGCCGTCCGCGGACAGCGGAGAGGCCTATTGCCGTGCCGGACCGTTTTCCGGGGAGACTTCCGGCGCTCCGGCAATTGCCGGCAGGATGTGGTCGCGCTCGAAGGCGACATGGCGGCGGATCGTTTCGAAGAAGCCGCGCAGCATGAAGCCGAGCGCCTCGGGATTGGCGACGGCCGCGCCATGGCCGATCGTCATCAGCGCCTCGGTCAGTTCGTCGGCGAAGCACTCGTCCTCGACGTGTTCGGCCTTCAGCCTTTCGACGCATTGCATATCCGCCGTCGCGGCCGCGTAGGCGGGAAAGATGACTTCTTCCTCGTAGCGGTGGATGTTCCTCAGCATGGGCAGCAGCGTGCTCGCGACGGACACGCACATCAGCCGGTCCACGCGATCGGGCAGGGCGTCGGCGATCTCCTCCAGCGCGCCGCAAACCCTGAGCTTCTCGCCGTGCGCGCGACGCATCACGGCGATCCTGGCCGCCGGGGAGGACGCGGCCGACGGCCCGGCACCATCCTCGCCGGACGTGTCGTAAGCTGAAGCCATCCAAACTTCCTTCGCGGACAATTGTCCCTCCCGACTGTGGATTGGCAAACACTGGCCAAGGGTACGATGACCGGCTTTGACCTGGATCAAGGCGGATATTTACCCGAGGAAGAAAACAACGCACGGGCCGCTCCATATGGCGGGCCTTCGAAACGAATTCGCGTCGGGGATAATCAATGAAACACGGTACCGCGATCGTAGGGGTGGGTCTTGCGACCTTCCTGGCAGTGGTTGCTGCCGCACTCGCAAGGGACGAGCTGTTCCAGGCTCACATGTGGATCCTGACGGTCGTGCTTGCCGGCACGGTCATCGTCCTGCTCCGCAACACCAGATTCGGCGCGGCTGCGACGGCCGGCGGCGAAGAATCCTTCTACATGGACGATCCGATCCGCTACGGCGCGATCGCGACCATGTTCTGGGGCGTGGTCGGCTTCCTGGTCGGCGTCGTCGTCGCCCTGCAGCTGGCCTATCCGGACTTGAACATCGAACCTTGGTTCAACTTCGGGCGCATGCGGCCGCTGCATACCTCGGCGGTGATCTTCGCCTTCGGCGGCAACGCGCTGATCGCGACGTCCTTCTACGTGGTCCAGCGCACGACGCGGGCGCGCCTGTTCGGCGGCGGCCTTCCGTGGTTCGTCTTCTGGGGCTACCAGCTGTTCATCGTCATGGCCGCGACCGGCTACCTCCTGGGCATCACCCAGGGCCGCGAATACGCCGAGCCTGAATGGTACGTCGACCTGTGGATCACCATCGTCTGGGTCGCCTATCTTCTGGTCTTTCTCGGCACGATCCTGAAACGCAAGGAACCCCACATCTACGTCGCCAACTGGTTCTACCTGTCCTTCATCGTGACCATCGCGATGCTGCACGTGGTCAACAACCTGGCGATCCCGGTCTCGTTCCTCGGCATCAAGAGCTATTCCGCCTTTGCCGGCGTGCAGGACGCGCTGACCCAGTGGTGGTACGGCCACAACGCGGTGGGCTTCTTCCTGACCGCGGGCTTCCTCGGCATGATGTATTACTTCGTGCCGAAGCAGGCCGAGCGTCCGGTCTATTCGTACCGGCTGTCGATCGTCCACTTCTGGGCGCTGATCTTCCTCTACATCTGGGCGGGTCCGCACCACCTCCACTACACGGCGCTGCCCGACTGGGCGCAGACGCTGGGTATGGTGTTCTCGATCATGCTGTGGATGCCCTCCTGGGGTGGCATGATCAACGGCCTGATGACGCTGTCCGGCGCCTGGGACAAGATCCGCACCGATCCGATCATCCGCATGATGGTTCTCGCCATCGCCTTCTACGGCATGTCGACCTTCGAGGGTCCGATGATGTCGATCAAGGCGGTCAACTCGCTGTCGCACTACACGGACTGGACCATCGGCCACGTCCACTCGGGTGCGCTCGGCTGGGTTGGCATGATCTCGTTCGGCGCGATCTACTACATGGTGCCGAAGCTGTGGAACCGGCAGCGCCTCTATTCGCTGCGGCTGGTCACCTGGCACTTCTGGCTCGCTACCCTCGGCATCGTCGTCTACGCGGCCGTGATGTGGGTGTCGGGCATCATGCAGGGCCTGATGTGGCGCGAGTACGACGAGCAGGGTTTCCTGGTCTACTCGTTCGCCGAAACCGTCGCGGCCATGCACCCCTACTATGTCCTGCGTGCCGTGGGCGGCCTGCTCTATCTGCTCGGCGCCCTGGTCATGGCCTGGAACATCACGATGACAATCCTTGGCTATCAGCGCGAGGAGGAGCCGATGCCCGGTGCCGCCCCCGCCCTGCAGGCTGCCGAGTAAGGAAGCGCAAACATGGCTTTGATGGATAAACACCAAGTCCTGGAGAAGAACGCCACGCTCCTGCTGGCGGCTTCCTTCCTGGTCGTCACCGTCGGCGGCATCGTCGAGATCGCACCCCTGTTCTACCTCGAGAATACGATCGAGAAGGTGGACGGGATGCGGCCCTACTCGCCGCTCGAACTCGCCGGGCGCGACATCTACATCCGCGAAGGGTGCTACGTCTGCCACTCGCAGATGATCCGCCCCTTCCGCGACGAGGTGGAGCGCTACGGCCACTACAGCCTGGCGGCGGAATCGATGTACGATCATCCGTTCCAGTGGGGGTCGAAGCGATCCGGCCCCGACCTGGCCCGCGTCGGCGACCGCTACTCGAACGAGTGGCACGTCCAGCACCTGATCGAGCCGCGCTCGGTCGTGCCGGAATCGATCATGCCCAGCTACTCGTTCCTGCTGAACAGCGACCTGAAGGTGAAGGACTTCTCGACGCACCTTTCGGCGCAGTCCTTGCTCGGCGTGCCCTACACCGAGGAGATGATCGCCAATGCCGAGGCCGACATGGCGGCGCAGGCCGATCCGAACGCCGACACGTCCGGCGTCGAGGCTCGTTACCCGAAGGCCAAGCTCGGCGACTTCGATGGCAATCCGGCCCGGCTGACGGAAATGGATGCGCTGGTCGCCTACCTGCAGATGCTCGGCACGCTGGTCGACTTCTCGACTTACGACGAAGCCGCCGGATACCGCTGAGGAGGCTGTGATGGAAACCTACACCGCAATGCGCACTTTCGCGGACAGTTGGGGCCTTCTCTTCATGGCTCTCTTCTTCGTCGGCGTTGTGCTCTTCGCGTTCCGCCCCGGCAGTCGCAAGATCGCCGACGATGCGGCCCAAATCCCGCTCAAGGAAGACTGAGTCATGACCGAGAAGCACATCGATGAGGCGACCGGCGTCGCCACGACCGGCCACGAGTGGGACGGTATCCGCGAACTGAACAATCCGCTCCCGCGCTGGTGGGTGTGGACCTTCTACGCCACGATCGTCTGGGCGCTGGCCTATACCATCGCCTATCCGGCATGGCCGATGCTGACGTCGGCGACCACCGGCCTGCTCGGCTATTCCAGCCGCGCCGACGTCAAGGCCGAACTGGCGGCAGCGGAAGCCGCCAAGGCGCAGTACATGGAGGCGGTCGCCGCCAAGACGGTCGACGAGATCATCAAGGACGACACGCTGCGCCAGTTCGCCATCGCCGCCGGCGCGGCGGCCTTCAAGGTGAACTGCGTCCAGTGCCACGGCTCGGGTGCCCAGGGTTCGGTCGGCTATCCGAACCTCAACGACGACGACTGGCTGTGGGGCGGCACTATCGATCAAGTCTACCACACAGTCCTGCACGGCGTCCGCTTCGCCGACGATGCCGACACCCGCGTCTCCGAGATGCCGGCGTTCGGCGAGATCATCGACGCCACGCAGATCGCCCAGGTCAGTGCCTACGTGGCCAGCCTGTCGGGCGGCACCGTCGCCGACCAGGCGATGGTCGAGCCGGGAAAGACCGTCTTCGCCGACAACTGCGCCGCCTGCCACGGCGATGACGGCAAGGGCAACCGCGACCTCGGCGCGCCCAACCTGACCGACGCGATCTGGCTGCGCGGTGAGGGCGAGGCCGCGATCGCAGCGCAGGTCAGGGCGCCCAAGCACGGCGTGATGCCGGCCTGGGGCGGACGCCTTGGCGACACCAAGGTCAAGGAACTGGCGGTCTATGTGCATTCGCTGGGCGGCGGGGAATAGGCTTTTGCCGGGGGGTCGAAGCTTCTTCCCACCCTCAACCCGCTCAGCGCAAAGGCCCGGCAGCAATGCCGGGCCTTCTGCTTTTCGTCGCATCGACAGGTGTCGACCCGGGCGGTAAAAAAGCGGGTGACCTCGGTGTTTGACCTGAATCAACGCGACGCACGGGCGATTCCTGCACCAAGGGGCGGCAATGCAATCTCCGACGCCAAGGCCCCCCGCCATCCGTCGCCTTGCTGAGCCGAGTGGAACCCGCCGGAGACCGGAATGCTGAACGAAGCCGACGTCGAAAGGCTGGATGCAGAGGCCGTCAATTCGGCAAAGGTGCGCCAGCCCCTCTATGCTGCACGAAAGAAGATTTTCCCGAAGCGCGCTTCTGGAAATTTCCGCCGCTTCAAGTGGCTGGTCATGGCGATCACGCTCGGCATTTATTACCTGACGCCGTGGTTGCGCTGGGACCGCGGTCCCTATGCGCCCGATCAGGCGGTGCTGATCGACCTCGCCAACCGGAGATTCTACTTCTTCCCGATCGAGATATGGCCCCAGGAGTTCTATTTCGTCGCCGGCCTCCTCGTCATGGCGGGTATCGGCCTCTTCCTGATCACGTCGACGGTCGGGCGCGCGTGGTGCGGCTACACCTGTCCGCAGACGGTATGGGTCGACCTCTTCCTTGTGGTCGAGCGCGCGGTCGAAGGCGACCGCAACGCCCGCATGAAGCTCGACGCCGGCCCGTGGACACTGGACAAGATCGTCAAGCGCGTCGTCAAGCACGCCATCTGGCTGGCCATTGCGGTGGCCACCGGCGGCGCCTGGATCTTCTACTTCGCCGACGCGCCCGCACTGCTGCACAGCTTCGTCACCGGCAGCGCCGCTCCCGTCGCCTACATCACGGTCGGCGTGCTCACCGCCACGACCTATACGTTCGGCGGCATCATGCGCGAGCAGGTCTGCATCTACATGTGCCCGTGGCCGCGCATCCAGGCGGCGATGCTCGACGAGCATTCGCTGACCGTCACCTACAACGACTGGCGCGGTGAACCGCGGTCGCGGCATGCCAAGAAGGCCGCCGCCGCCGGCCAGGCCGTCGGCGACTGCGTCGACTGCAATGCCTGCGTCGCAGTGTGCCCGATGGGTATCGATATCCGCGACGGGCAGCAGCTCGAATGCATCACCTGCGCCCTTTGCATCGACGCCTGCGACGCGGTGATGGACAAGGTCGGCAGGGAGCGGGGCCTGATCTCCTATGCGACGCTCAACGACTACAACGCCAACATGGCGCTGGCGACCGGCGGCAATGGCAAGATCGATCCGGTGAAAGTCCGTGACGCAAACGGCAAGCTTGCCAGCGGCCTTGCGCATTTCCACATCCGCAAGATCTTCCGCCCGCGCACCTTCGTCTACATGGGTGCGTGGTCGCTTGCCGGCCTGGCGCTGCTCTATGCGCTGCTCACTCGCGACCGGCTCGAGGTGAATGTGCTGCACGACCGCAATCCGCAGTTCGTCACGCTCTCCGACGGGTCGATTCGCAACGGCTACACCGTCAAGCTGCTCAACATGATCCCCGAGCCGCGGACAATCATCGTCACCATGCATGGCCTGCGCGGCGGCGAGATGACCGTCACCGGCATCGACCAGCCCGCAGGCCGATCGGTGGCGATCGAGGTCGAGCCGGACAGGCTGAAGACCATTAAGGTCTTCGTCCGTCAGCCCGCGGAGTTCATCGACGGCGAGGCGCAGCCCTTCAAGTTCGTCGTCGAGGACAAGGCCAGTTTCGAGCGCGACGAATACACCGCGACCTTCAACGCACCGGGGAAGTCGAAATGAGCGCGCAAAGCGAGTCGGCCGGCAAGTTCACCGGCAAGCACATGCTGGCGATCATGCTGGCCTTCTTCGGCGTGGTCATCGCCGTCAACCTGGTGATGGCGACGGCAGCGAACCGGAGCTGGACCGGCCTCGTGGTGAAGAATTCCTATGTCGCCAGCCAGGAGTTCAACCGCAAGGCCGAGGAGGGCCGCGCCCAGGCGGCACTCGGCTGGAAGGGACAGCTTGAGATCGGCGGCGGCCGTGTCTCCTACAGGCTCGTCGACAAGGACGGAATGGCCGTCACGGTCGAAGGCGTGGTCGCCAGTTTCCGCCGACCCGCCTATGAGTCTGAGGACCGCACGATCACGCTCGCTCGCGAGGCCGAGGGCACGTTCGGCGCGGCCGAGGCGGTCCGCGACGGCATCTGGATCGTCGAGATCGACGCCGAGGCAGGTCTTCCCAAGCCGTACCGCGACGTTCGGCGGATCGTCGTCGAAAACGGATTGCTGAAATGAGCTGCTGTGCGCCGGGCACCGAACTCGCGCTCGAGGTCGACGACGCGAGACGCGCGGGGCCTTCGCGGGACGAGATCCTGCTCGCCAGCCGCGACGTCGGCCAGGGCGTGCGCCAGACCGACCTCGCCGTGCCGGACGTCCATTGCGCGGCCTGCATCCAGTCGATCGAGGGCGAGCTGTGCAAGCTCCAGGGCGTCGAGGCGGCACGCGTCAACCTGTCGACCAAGCGCGTCACGGTGAAGTGGGCGGGCGGCGCGCCGCCGCCGCTCGTCGAGACGCTGCAGAGGATCGGTTACGAATCCCACCTGTTCGACCTCGAAGCCGCGGGCAAGGACGAAGGTCTCGCCGAGCTGATCCGCGCCGTCGCAATCTCCGGCTTCGCCGCCGGCAACATCATGCTCTTGTCGGTGTCGGTGTGGTCGGGTGCCGAGGATTCGACGCGCGACCTGTTCCACTGGCTCTCCGCGCTGATCGCGCTGCCGGCGCTCGCCTTCGCCGGTCGCATCTTCTTCCGCTCGGCGTGGAACGTGCTGCGCCACGGCCGCATGAACATGGATGTGCCGATCGCCATCGGCGTCTCGCTCGCCTATGGCATGAGCCTCTACGAAACCATCAACCACGGCGCGCACGCCTATTTCGACGCCGCTGTGATGCTGCTGTTCTTCCTGCTGATCGGCCGCACGCTCGACCACGTCATGCGCGAGCGCGCCCGGGTGGCGGTGAAGGGCCTGAGCCGACTGGTGGCCCGCGGCGCCACCCAGATCGCGCCCGACGGGACTCGCAACTACCTGCCGGTGGCTGAGATCGAGCCGGGCATGGCCCTCCTCGTCGCGGCCGGCGAGCGCATCCCGGTCGACGGCGTCGTCGCCGAGGGCACCTCCGACCTCGACTGCTCGCTGGTCACCGGCGAGAGCGACCCGCGCAAGGTGCGCGTCGGCGATGCCGTCCAGGCCGGCACGCTCAACCTGACCGGCCCGATGACGCTGACGGCGACGGCGGCGGCGAAGGATTCCTTCCTCGCCGAGATGGTACGCATGATGGAGGCCGCGGAAGGCGGTCGGGCGCGCTACCGGCGCATCGCCGATCGCGCCTCGGCGCTCTACGCGCCTGTGGTCCATCTGACAGCGTTTCTCACCTTCCTCGGCTGGATGGCGGCGTCCGGCGACTGGCACAAGGCGATCACCATCGCCATCGCAGTGCTGATCATCACCTGTCCCTGCGCGCTCGGCCTCGCCGTGCCGATCGTCCAGGTGGTCGCCGCGCGCCGGCTCTTCGAGAAGGGGGTCATGGTCAAGGAGGGCTCGGCGCTGGAGCGGCTGTCGGAGGTCGACACCGTCGTCTTCGACAAGACCGGGACGCTGACGCTCGGCCGGCCTTTCCTTGCCAATCGTGGAGAGATCGCCCGGGAGGCTCTCGATATCGCCGCCGCCATCGCGGCGCGCTCGATCCATCCGCTGTCGCGGGCGATTGCCGACGCGGCGACCGCCGGCGACTCCGCCGGCTTCGACAGGATCGCAGAGGTGCCGGGATACGGCATGGAGGCTTATCGTGGCACCGTCCGCTATCGGCTCGGCCGTGCCGGCTGGGCGAGCGCGGCTGACGGTGCCGCAACGATCGACGCCGGCGCCGGGGGCACCGCACTGACCCGCGACGGCGCCGTGTTGGCCGAATTCCGCTTCGAAGACCGCCTGCGCGACGGCGCGGCGAGCACGATTACCGCACTCCGTGCGCTCGGCCTCGACGTGGCGATGCTGACCGGCGACCGCGCCGACGCCGCCGAGGCGGTGGCGCGCAAGCTCGGCATCCCGCATTACGAAGCCGGGCTGCTGCCCGGCGGCAAGACCGAACGCATCGAGGCGATGTCTCAGGCCGGCCGCAAGGTGCTGATGGTCGGCGACGGTCTCAACGACGCCCCGGCGCTCGCCGCCGCCCATGTCTCGATCGCGCCGGCGACCGCAGCCGATGTCGGCCGCAACGCTGCCGACTTCGTCTTCCTGCGCGAAAGCCTGTCGGCCGTGCCGATGGCGTTGACCGTTTCGCGGTCCGCGGGTGGGCTGATCCGGCAGAATCTCGCCCTCGCCATCATCTACAACGTCATCGCCGTGCCGATCGCCATCCTCGGCTTCGTTACGCCGCTGATCGCCGCAATCGCCATGTCGATGTCGTCGGTGCTCGTCATCGCCAACGCCATGCGGCTCAACGGCAGCGGCGAGGCTGCCCGCCAGACGGTCGCCGGCGTTGGTGCGGACCGCGCCGCCGGAGCGATGCGGTGACGACGCTCGTCTACCTGATCCCCATCGCCCTGTTCCTCGGGGCGCTCGGCCTCGGCGCGTTCCTCTGGGCCCTGCGCAGCGGCCAGTACGACGACCTCGACGGTGCCGCCGTGCGCGTCCTGCTCGACGACGAGAACGAGAAGAAGGATGCCGCCCGGCCGGCGAAAGGCGGCTGAGCCGCCTTACCTGCCGCGGTCAATCTCTACATCGAACTGGCCCACTCTGCGGGCTTGATGCGGCTTCCGTCCCGACGCATTCTCCGCGCGGCGGCAAGCACCGTCTCGATCAAGCGGAGGATAGCGTGGCAGCGTCGCGGAAAGTCATCATCACCTGTGCCGTGACCGGCTCGATTCACACGCCGTCGATG
>JACZKY010079947.1_pt1 | contig 12046 bp, 9 predicted proteins | sample 8237611 | NCBI WGS metagenome assembly JACZKY01 (sample SAMN16148055, study PRJNA663545) | marine sediment metagenome | biome: sediments and biomass from bioreactor inoculated with such sediments; feature: coastal sediments; material: methane- and iron-fed bioreactor; isolation source: Bothnian...
ACGACACGCTGGACGAGGTCGCGCAGGCTTCGGGTGCCACGACGTCGAAGGTGCTGTCCGTCGCACTGGCGGCGAAGCAGTAGGACCGCAGCACCAATGGCGGCAGGGTCGGCCTCGTACGCCGATCCCCGCCGACCCGGTCGCTGGCTCGGCGACTGACCGGCGACGCAGGGCCTCAGCTTGCGCGGGCGCGGCCCCGATCGTCCATCGACTGGCCGCACGTGCGGCAGGTGTAGCCGCCGCGGATCGCGCGGCCGCCGGAAAGACGGGCCCGCGCCCGCGCGACGATCTCGCCGCATTTCGGGCAGTGGACACGGTCCGGAGCAGCGCCTGCACGGAAGCGGTTGCGCGCGTCGCGCACCAGCACGTCGACGAGAACGACGGCACCGCGGAGTGCGAGGACAGGACCGATCTGGTCGGGCGACCTCACCGCGCGGCTCAGCTCCGCGGCTTGAGGTTTTCCGGGTCGTAGAGCGGCTTGTAGCCGACGCCGGCCACCTCGACCGGATAGGTCTCGCCGAAATACTCGACCATCAGCTTGCGGCCCTCCTGGCACCAGGACCATGGCAGGTAGGCGAGCGCGATGTTCTTGCCGATCGTCGGGCCGTAGGCGACCGACGTGGTGAACGAACGGCGGCCGAGTTCGTCGACAAGCGTCTCCCCGGTCTCCGGGTCCATCACCGGCATGGTGCCGACCGGATAGCGGGCGACGCCAGTCGAATCGAAATTGTCGGTCATGATCAGCGTGCACAGCATCGCCGGCTGGTGCGGCCGCGCCTTGTATTCAAGGTGCTTTGCCTTGCCGCGGAAATCGGCCTCCTTGACCTTCGGACGCGCCAGATCGGCTTCGATCAGGTTGTATTCGGTCAGGAGGTCCGCGTTCTGCAGGCGGAGACTCTTTTCCATGCGCCGCGAGTTGGCATAGGTCTCGACGCCGAAGGCCATGACGCCCGTCGAACGCAGCGCGTCCCAGACGGCAAGGCCGTCCTCGTAGCGCATGTGCAGCTCCCAGCCCTGCTCGCCGACATAGGAGATTCGGAAGGCGGTGACGTCCCTGCCGGCGATGCGGATCGGCTTGATCGCGGCAAAGGGGAAGCTTTCAGGCGACAGGCCCGCCGGATCCTCGACGACCTTTTGCAGCGTCGTGCGCGCGTTCGGGCCCCAGATGCCGATGGTGACGAACTTCTCCGATACGTCGGTAACCGTCACGTCGAGGCCGCGGTCCTCGGCGATACGGCGCATGTAGTGGAAGTCGCGCGGGCCGGCATCGGCGCCGTTCACCAGACGGCAGCGGTCGGCCATGCGGAAGACCGTGAAGTCGGCGCGCACCATGCCCTCGTCGTCGAGGAAGTGGGTGTAGATACCCTTGCCGATATTGCCGTCGCCGCCGATCTTGGCCGCGCACAGCCATTCCAGCAACTCGACATGATCAGGCCCGGCTATGTCGACCATATGGAAATGCGAAAGGTTGACGATCCCGCAATCCTCGCTCATGGCGAGGTGCTCTGCGTTGGAGACGCGCCAGAAATGGCGGTTGTCCCACTCGTTCTCGCGGACGGGAACACGGTCGCCGTACTTTGCCAGGAGATGCTCGTTGGCGGCATAGCCGTGCGCGCGCTCCCAGCCGCCGAGCTCCATGAAATATCCGCCGAGTTCCTTCTCCCGCTCGTGGAAGGGCGAGCGCTTGATGTTGCGGCCGGTGGCGTAAGGTTCGCGCGGGTGGACCGCCGGATTGTAGATCTTCTGCGCCGCCTCGCCGCAGCGACCGGCGATGAAGTCTTCTTTCAGCTGGTGCGGGTAGTAGCGTGAATAATCGATTCGGTTGTGGTCGATCTCCGTACGCCCGTCGGTCATCCAGTCGGCCAGGAGCTTCGCCATGCCGGGTGCGTCCTTGACCCAGATGGCGACGGCGTACCACAGCCCCCTCACCTTCTGGCTCTCGCCGATCGACGGGCCGCCGTCGGCCGTCACCTGGAGCAGGCCGTTGAAGGAGCGGCGCTCGTCGTAGCCGAGCTCGCCCAGGATCGGCGTCAGCTCGATCGCCCGCTCCAGCGGTTCCAGGATCTGCTCCATGTCGAGGTCGCGCTGCGACGGCGACAGGCGCGCCTGGTGCTTCTCCAGCAGGTCGCGCGGGTGGCAGAGCCGCGGCTCCTTCTCCTCGTAGTAGCCCCATTCGATCATGCCGCCTTCCGAGGTGGTCGGATCGCCGGTGTCGCGCATGTAGGCGGAGTTGCCCTGGTCGCGCAGTAGCGGGTAGCCGATCTCCTTGCCGGTGCCGGCGAACTCGGTGTACGGGCCGAAGAAGGTCAGCGGATGGTCGACCGGCATGACCGGCAGGTCTTCGCCGGCCATTTCGGCGATCAGCCGGCCCCAAAGGCCCGCGCACACGATCACGGTGTCGGCCTCGATGGTGCCGCGTTCGGTGACGACTCCGCGGATACGTCCGTTCTCGATCTTCAGCGCGGTCGCCGGTGTGTTGGCAAAAGCCTGCAGCTTGCCGGCGGCAACGCCCATGTCGATCAGCTTGCCGGCGACGGTCTGCGAGCGCGGGATGACGAGGCCGGCGTCAGGGTCCCAGAGGCCGCCCTGCACCACACTCTCCTCGATGAGCGGGAACTTCTGCTTGATCTCGGCCGGGTCGATCAGGCGGGCGCGCGTGCCGAAAGCCTTGGCGGAAGCGACCTTGCGCCGGATCTCGTCCATGCGCGCGTCGTCGCCGACGCGGGCGACCTCCAGGCCGCCGATGCGCTCGTAGTGGCCGAGCTTGTCGTAGAACGAAACCGAGTAGAGCGACGTCCAGCACGACAGGAAGTCGTGGCTTGTCATGTAGCAGAAGTCGGAAGCATGCGCCGTCGAGCCGATGTCCGTCGGGATGCCTGACTTGTCGATACCGACGATGTCGTCCCAGCCGCGCTCGATCAGATGATGGGCGATCGACGCGCCGACGATGCCGCCCAGCCCGATGATGACAACCTTCGCTTTTGACGGAAACCCAGCCATAGCCCGCGACCCTGATGTGGAATTTTCGGCACACTATAGGGCGCCTCGCCACGATTGCAGCCTGTTTGCGACATGCCGGAAACGCCTCGCGACCTGTGCAGGCTACCCTATGCGGCTGTTAACTCTAACATCGTATGAGCTTTGCGCGTTAACCTCGCCCCCGCGCCGATCGTGTTATGGATCGTCAATGCTTATCGCACCAGTACCGGATACCGGACGCCATGTTTCCAGCCTTCGATCTTTGTCGTGCGAAGATCGGGGCGATCGGAACGAAATCCTCCAGGTCGTCCGCGAAGACGGCTTCGACTTTTCCGGCCGCGAATACTTCGAACTCTTTGAAACCGCCGAGGCGACTGCATTCCAGCATCCCCGATGGCTCGGGCATTTCTACGAGAAGCTGGCACCGCACCGGCACGCCGAAAAGGTGGTCGTAACACTCCGTCACGATGACCGCCGGCTCGTCGGCGTCCTGCCGCTGATCCTGCGCCGCAAGGCCGGCCTGCGGCTCCTCGAGACCACCGATCTCGGCGTTTCGGACTACGCAGCGGCGCCGCTCGAACGGGATTTTCGCGCGGATCTGCACCGATACGGCGATCTGAAGCGACAGATCGTGGACGCCCTGCCTAGCCACGACATCCTTCGCATCCGCCCGATTCGGGCCGAGCACCTTGACGACTGGCAGGCCCTGCTGCCCGCCATTGCCGAGCCGCTCGGCTTCGGCGCGCCCTTCGCGCCGCTGGGGACCAACTATGCCGCGTGGCGCGGCACGCGGCCGGCGAAGTCCCTGCTCGGCCGCCTCGCCCGTGCCGACAAGCGAATCGCGAAGTTTGGCGGCGGCCGGCTGGTGCGTCTTGCCTCCCCTGACGAGATCCGCACGGCCGTGACGGAAATCCGGCGCCTCAGAGCCGGCCGGTTCGCCGGCGATCTGATCCAGGACTACGTTGTTTGCGACTTCTACGCTGCTGTCGCGGTGGAAGGGCGCGGAGCGGATCTCGCGGAGGTCTTCCGTCTCGACATCGGCGGAACGCCGGCCGGATATGTCTACGGCCTCGGCCATCGCGGGCGCTTCTACTACCTCCTCATCGGCTGCGACTACGACAACCACGGACGCTGCTCGCCCGGACTGGTCCTCTACGACCGCATCATCGCCGACTGGATCGGGCGCGGCGGGAACGTCTTCGATTTCACCATCGGCGACGAGCCGTTCAAGGCCGATTTCGGCACCGAGACGACACCGATGTTCGCCCTCCTCGACGCGCCGACCTGGCGCGGCAAGCTGGCGCTCGCGGCGTTTCGCGCCCGGGCACGTCTGCGGAAACCGGGCGGCGGCAACGGAGCTCGGGACGACCAGAATCCTGACAAGGGAACGGGAGGGGAAACATGATCGAGCCAGAGGACCTGTTGAAGGACTCGGTGATCGTCGCGGCGCATGCCGACGACGAGATCCTGTGGTTCAATTCGATCGCCGCCGACGTCGACCGAATCTTCGTCGTCTATTGCGATTTCGCCGCCCATCCCGATCTCGGCCGCCGGCGTCAGGCGGCGTTCGCCGAGTACCCCCGGCCGATCGAATGCCTCGGCATTGCCGAGTCCGGCGCCGCCGGCTGCGCCGACTGGTCTGCGCCCGTGCTCACCAGTTCCGGCATCGCCCTTGGCTACGAGGCCAGCCGCCGGGCCCTGACCCGTATGGCCAAGAAATCGCTCTCCATGGTCTCGGCTTACGATCCGGCAAGGATCTCGCCCGAGAGCGTTTCCGAGACCTACCGTGCCAATTTCGACGCGATTTACGCCGCGCTCGAGCCGCACCTGGCCGCTGACATGAACGTCTTCACCCATAATCCGTGGGGCGAATACGGCCACGAGGAGCACATCCAGGTTTTCCGCGTCCTCGACAAGCTGCGCGACAGGATCGGCTTTCGCCTGTGGATGTCCAACTACTGCACCGAACGCGCGATGCCTCTCGCGATGCGCTATTTCCGCAACGCGCCGGGCGAACATGTCCGTCTGCCGGCGAACAAGGAGTTCGCCATCGCCGCCGCCGATGTCTACAAGAAGCACGGATGCTGGACCTGGGCCGACGACTGGTCGTGGTTCGACGACGAGTGCTTCATGGAGGCGCCGCGCGAGCAGGCCCCGCCTCGGGCACACAACCATCTGTTTCCGCTGAATTTCTTCACCATCGAAGACGAGAGCCAGCGCCGCCAGTGGCTGCCGCTGGCGATCACGGCCACCGCCGCGACGGTCGGGCTTGCGGCGATCGCGGACTGAACTGACAAGTCAGGCGAAGGCCCAGACGTCCTCGGCCTGGAGCTCGACCTGGTAGCCGGCAGTCTTCAGTTTGACCACCACCTGCCCGATCTCGGCCGCGGGCAGAACGCCGACCTCGACCTTGATCATGCCCGGATGGTATCGGGTGAGATCGAGCTGGTCGAAGACGATCCAGTCCGCACCTTCGCAGTCGACCAGGAATGCGTCGATATGATCGATGCCGTTGCGGTCGAGCAATGTCTGCAGCGTCTCCGACGGCACCTCGATGTCCTTGAGGTGCGGAGCGAAGCGGCTGAAGCTGGCGTCCGATTCTCCCCAGGCGTTCTTGCCCGACATCAGGTTGGTGTCGGTGACCGACGAGCAGCCGATGAACTCGATCGGCAGCGTTCCGGCCTCCAGCGCCGCCGCGTCGAAGGTGTGGACCGTAATCGCGCCTTTGGCCCGCGTGACTGCCACCGGCTCGATGACGAACCGCTTCTCGTCCGGGTAATTCGCGCGCAGGCGCTTCTGGTTGTACGGGATCGGCTCGACGAGCATGGCCCGCGAACCGCGGATTCGGTAGAGCCACGGTGTCACGTCGTCGAAGAGAACGCCGTCGCAGGCGCCGACGTTGACCATCTGGAAGGGCTTGCGGCCGAACCGGGCGCGCAGCGCAGCGCCCGCGAGGAAGCGCGTACCTCGCAACGAGGGCGCGCGGGAAAGGACAGAAGCGGGCAACAACGCCGCCGCGACCAGGCGGGCGAAGCCCGATGCGATGCTCATGGACGTAGGCTTTCGCTGGCGTGTTGGCGATGCCGGCTTCCGGCAACCCGGGCGGCGCTTCTCCACAGCGCGGCGAGCGGAACCGCGATCAGCAGGAACGGCGGGAACAGGTTCGGCAGGTAGATGCGCGTATCGTGGATCGGGAAGATCGCGAACTTGGCCAGGACCGCGAGGACGAGTGCCGCAAACAGCACGCCGGTGCGCCTGTCGAGGTGATAGCCGGCGCGCGCTGCGATGAACCAGCCGCCGAGCGCGAGCACGGCGACGCCGACCCAGGTGTTGAAGCCGATGGCGCGCACCACCGCGTTGACGAAAGCCTTGGCGTAGGCCGCGACCGAGAAAGCCGGGTCGAAGCCGTCCATGTTGAGCTGCTGCTCGACGCTGGAGAAGTAGAGATGCGGCCACCAGCCGGGATGGCCGGCCCAGCGCAACACGGCGAAATAGACGACCGCGGAGGCGACGAAGCCGGCGGCGACGCCGAGGGAACGGACGCGGAAGGCGGCGACGAGAACCAAGAGGACGCCGGCGAAGACGACATTGTCCGGTCGGATGGCGACCGCGAGCGTCAGCAGCACCGCGGTCAGCACCTCGCGGCGCTCGACATAGGCGAGCAGCGCGCCGAGCATCACGGCGGCGCAGAGCAGGTCGGGGGAATTCGCCCGCGCGGCCGCGGTGAACTCCAGCGCCATCATGATGCCGGCGGCCAGCGGCGCCAGCGCCATCAGCCGCTGGCGGGCCAGCCACAGCAGCGTCACCGCGCCGAACAGCAGGACGGAAAAGACCTGGATCGCCTGCATGGCGGCGACCGGCGACACGACCTTGCTGGTCGCCGAAAGAAGTTCGGCATAGACGAACTTCACCCGGTACATGACCAGCTGCGAATGGAAGTCGGCGGCATTCGCCGCCATGTGGCTGCGGTAGCCGCCGCCGTCGTCGGTCAGCGCTCGCCAGTCGCCCTCGGAGACGGCGGCCTTGACCGTACCGTAGACGAAGTCGTGCAGCGCCTGCGGATCGGGATAGGTCCCCTCCTCCGCCACGGCGAGATAGGGAAGCATGTCCCAATTGACGTCGGGCAGCACGAGGACGGTTGCCGCGGTGACGAGTATGTAGAGTGACAGGAACGCGGCGCCAATCGCCGCCGCGTTCTTCGCATAGACGTCGCCCGCAAAGCCGAGCGCGGCGGTTCCGAGCCTGTCGAAAACGCCTGAAGGTGCGGGCGCCCGGGTCAGCATGGCTCAGCCTACCTGGCTCTTCAGGAAATCCTTCACGATGCCGGTGATGCCGCGCGCGAGCAGCGAGTCGAGCGCCTCGACGAAGCGGTCGACATGCTCCTTCTGGCAGATCAGCGGGGGCTCGAGACGGATGACGTTGCGGTTGTACTCGGTGAAGGCGACAAGCACGTCGTAGTCGCGAAGCAGCAGTGCGCCGATGAAGCCGGAGAGCGACCCCTTCAGCTTGTCATCGAGCAGAGAGACCATGGGACGCAGCACCATCGGCAGGGTCTGCGAGAAGTCCTGGAATTCCAGGCCGACCATGAAGCCCTTGCCGCGGACCTCCTTGATGATCTTCGGATACTTCGCCTGCAGCGCGGAGAGCCGGTCGAGCAGGTAGTCGCCGGTCGCCGCCGCATTGTCGATCAGCCCTTCGTCGAAGAGCACGTTCAATGCCTCGATCGAGGTGATACACGCCTCGCCGATGCCGCCGAAGGTGGCGGCGGCATGGATCATCGCCGTCTTCGGCGTGCCGTAGGCCTTCATGTAGACCTCGCGGCGGGCGATCATGGCGCCCATCGCGGTCTTGCCGCCGCCGAGCGACTTCGCCAGCGCGGTGACGTCGGGCACGACGCCGTAGTGCTCGAAGGCATAGAAGCGGCCGGTACGGCCGACGCCGCACTGCACCTCGTCGGCGACCCACAGCACGCCGTACTGGTCGCACAGCTTGCGCAGCTTCTGCCAGAACTCGGCAGGCGCCTGGATGATGCCGCCGCCGCCCTGGACGGTCTCGAGCACGATCGTGCCGATCTCGGGATCGGAGCGGAACGCGTTCTCGATGGCATCGATGTCGCCGAACGGGACGCGCACCGTGTTGCCGACGAGCTTGAACTCGCCGCGGTAGAGCTGGCCGTCGGTGATCGACAGCACGCCCTTGGTCTTCCCGTGGAAGGAGTTCTCCGCGTAGACGATCTTCGGCCGCTTCGGCCCTGCGGCGCGCTCAGCGACCTTGACGGCCGCCTCCATGGCCTCCGAACCCGACGAGCCGAGGAAGACCATGTCGAGGTCGCCCGGCGAGCAGGCGGCGATATTGTGCGCCAGCGCCGCGGCGTACTGCGACATGAAGGCGATGGCGATCTCGTGGCGCTTCTCCTCCTGGAACTTGCGCCGGGCTTCCAGGATGCGCGGATGGTTGTGGCCGAGCGCCAGCGAGCCGAAGCCGCCGAAGAAGTCGAGGATCTTCCGGCCGTTCTGGTCGATGTAGTACATGCCCTCGGCGCGTTCGACCTTCACCTTGTGGAAGCCGAGAAGCTTCATGAAGTGGAGCTGGCCGGGATTGAGATGCGCCTTGAACAGGTCGGTCATGCGCGCCACGTCGAGGGACTTGGCGTCCTCGACGGAGAGCAGGTTCGGCTTCGGCGTCGCGTGCGCCGCGAGCGTCGGCGCATCGACGACGGCGCGCGCCGCGGCTTGGTCGGGACGGGTCATCACGTTCATGTTTTCGTTCCTTGTCATTCGGCCGGCACGCTGTGCGCGGCGGCGACGGCGCGGCCGTCCTTCTTGGCCCGGTACTCGGAATAGGCCGCGATCAGCATGTCCTCGTCGCGGAATTGCGGGACCCAGCCGAGGTCGCGCTTGCCTTTCGACACGTCGAGTACGCATTCCTCGTCGGCGATGAGATACTGCTCCGGGTCCATGATCGGCATGTTGAGCAGGTCGAGGAAGTCGAGCGTGCGCTTGACCGCCCAGGCCGGCGTCGGCAGCAGGATCGACCTCGAACCCGCGTGGCGGATCAGGTCGCCGAGCAGCTTCTTCACCGGCGGCGGATTGAGCGAACCGAGATTGTAGGCCTCGTTCGGCACGCCTGCCTTCCAGGCGAGCCGCGCGGCTTCGGCGCAGTCGAACACCGAGATGAACTGGTAGGGATTGCGGCCCGAGCCGATCATCGGCACCGGCAGGTTCCAGTCGATCAGCTTGAACAGCTTCTCGAGGATACCGAGACGGCCCGGCCCGATGATGAGCCGCGGTCGGAATAGCGATATGCGCATGCCGCGCAGGCGCCAGTCGGCGGCGAGTTCTTCGGTCTTCTGCTTCGACAGTCCGTATTCGCCGAGCGGCGCGACGGGATGGTCTTCGGTCATCGGATAGGTGACGGTGTGACCGTAGATCATGTCTGTGGTGAAGTGCACCAGGCGGTCGGCGCCGGCGTCGGCCATGGCGTGGATGATGTTGACCGTGCCGTGGTAGTTTACGGGAAAGAAGAAGTCGTGGCGCTTGGCGCGCACCTGGATCGGCGACAGCATCTTGGCCGACAGGTTATAGACCATGTCGCCGGCCTCGATGCCGACCGCCGCCACCGACTGCGGGTCGGTCACGTCGCAGCGGACGAAGCGGGCTTTGCCGTAGTGCGACAGGTCGCTTTTGACGATGTCGGCAACGACGACCTCTTCGCCGTCGGCGAGCAGTTTCGGAGCAAGATGGCGGCCGACGAAACCGTCGCCGCCGAAGATCACGTGTTTCATCGGACGAGCTCGCTGGTCTGAAGGTTCTGGTTCGGATTGGTGGCGGAAGACTCGGCGTGGCCGCGGCCGCTCTGCGCGATCAGCACCGTGCCGACGCAGATGAAGGCGATGCCGGCGATGCGCAGCGCGTTGAGGTCCTCGCGGAAGACGAAGTAGGCGAACACGGCGACGACCACGTAGGCGAGGCTGAGGAAGGGATAGGCGAAGGACAGGTCGACCTTCGACAGCACGTAGAGATGCGAGGCCATCGAAATGACGAAGGTGAGCAGGCCGAAAAACACCCACGGGCTGAACACGATCGCCAGGATCTTCAATGCCGGGTTGACCCCGGCGAAGCTGATCGGACCGAGCGCCATCATGCCCTGCTTCAGCATCAGCTGCGCGGCGGCGTTGGTCAGCACGGTGAACAGGATGAAAGGCAGGAACTTCATGTCGTCCTCGCTCGGCGGCCTGTCTTATCGCACAAACAGTAACATTCGGCTAAGCGGATGATACAACTTGCGTAAATAGGAGAATTACTTCTTGTTTACCTTGTTTCCTGAAGATCTTAGCTATCCGGCCATCAGGATCGACGGCGCCGACGCCGGCAGCCGCATGGCCGTGCGCCGCCAGAAGTCGGACATGAAGGCCGGATCGCGACTGCTCTCGAGCTGCCGCCAGCCGGGAAACGACGCAGCGAAGACTTTCGCGCCCATGCGCGCGTCCTTGTAGGGATTGACGCCGCCGCCCGCCGCCACGGTCACATGGTCGAGTTCGCGCAGCAGCGACAGCGTCTTCTCGCCGCGGTTGGGGAAGTCGAGCGTGAGCGTGTAGCCCGGTCGCGGAAAGGACAGCAATCCCGGGGACGCCACCCGGCCGAAGCGCTTGAGCACGGTCAGGAACGATCCCTCGCCCGCATCGCGGGCGATGCGCAGCAGTTCGGCGACGGCCGTTCTGGCCGCGTCCTCGGGAATGACGCTCTGGTGCTGGAACAGGCCGCGCGGACCGTAGAGGCGATTCCAGTGGCCGACCCCGTCCAGCGGGAAGAAGAAGGTATCGGCGCTCGTGCGGTGCGGAGCGGCCGACGCCCCCTTGCGCCAGCAGTAGGCGCCGTTGAACAGCCTGAGGAACGGACGGCCGATCACGCTGAAGGGCGGACGGAACGGGACGCTCGGGCGGAACGGGAGGCCGCGCGCTTTCACCGGCTCGCGCCCGGCCGCATGGTTTCCGGCGATCAGCAGGCCCCGGCCCGCGGACCGGCCCGAAGCAAGCTGATCGATCCAGGCGACCGCATACTCGTTGTCGTCGTCGGCCGCCTCGGCGATGTCGAAATATTCCGCCAGGTCGCGGAAGCGGGAGACGCGTTCGTCGACATCCGTCGATCCGACCTTCATCATCCTGACTTCGGCGCTGAGGATCAGGCCGGTCAGGCCGAGCCCGCCGATCGTGGCGCGGAAAAGCTCGACGTTCTGCGTCGGGCTGCAGCGGTGGTAGACGCCATCCGAGCGCAACAGCGTCAGCGACTCGACATGGCAGCCGAATGTGCCGCGTCGATGGTGGTTCTTGCCGTGGACGTCGTTGGCGATCGCGCCGCCCAGCGTGATGAAGCGCGTTCCGGGAACGACCGGCGGGAAGAAGCCCTGCGGGCCGACACGCGCGATGATGTCCGAGAGCATCGCCCCGGCTTCGGCCTTGAGCAGGCCGGTTTCCGGATCGAAGTCGAGGATGCGGTTGCGGCAGCGCATGTCGATCAGCGTGCCAAGCCCGTTCAGGCAGGAATCGCCGTAGCTGCGCCCGTTGCCATAGGCCAGCATTGCGTTGACGCCGGCGTGTCGGTCGCGCAGGCGGCGTTCGCCCTCGGCAGGATCTATGACCTGCGGCGACGGTCCGCCGACCAGGCCGAAGCTCTGGATGTGCGCGGCCATCAGATCAGGGCTCCGGCGAGCACCAGCGCGGCGCCGAACGCCGCCATGGCCTGGCTGCGCCAGTCGCGGATGATGAAGACGATCGGGTCGTCGTGCATCTCGTCGCGACGCGCCAGGATCCAGATGCGCATCGTCAGGTAGAGCACGATCGGCGCCAGCGGCCAGACGAACCACGGTTCGGGATAGAGTTCGCGCACCGCGTCGCTGTCGATGTAGAGCGCGAGCACGAGCGCCGACGAAAACGCCGACGCCATTCCGGCCTGCGCGACGATCTCCTGGTCCTCGGCGCGGTAGCCGCGGCCGGCGATACGCTCGCCATCGCTCAGCGTCGTCGAGCGCAGTTCGACGTAGCGCTTCACCAGCGCCAGCGAGAGGAAGA
>JACZKY010100040.1_pt1 | contig 12043 bp, 11 predicted proteins | sample 8237611 | NCBI WGS metagenome assembly JACZKY01 (sample SAMN16148055, study PRJNA663545) | marine sediment metagenome | biome: sediments and biomass from bioreactor inoculated with such sediments; feature: coastal sediments; material: methane- and iron-fed bioreactor; isolation source: Bothnian...
AATATAAATATCCCCAAAAAATCGATTTAAGGGTTCTAAGATTTGAGAAGAATTTATGGATTATAAAAAAGGCGTCTTAAAGACGCCTTAAAATTATTGAAGTTTAAATACAACTGGTATCGAAACCTGAACTCTAACCGCCTTACCTCTTTGTTTGCCAGGTTTAAACTTTGTTTTTTTAACTGCATCTAAAGCAGCTTCATCGCAGCCGGCGCCAATACCTTTGATTATTTTAGCATCCGTAACTGTTCCGGATTCATCAACAAATGCAAGAACATAAACTTTTCCTTCAACACCTGCTCTTTTAGCAATTTCAGGATAGATGATCTTTTTCTGGATTTCTGAAATACCACCTATTGGCTCAGGCATCTCTTCAACTGCAACAAAATAAACCGGCTCTTCTTCAACTATTTTCTTATCCTCTTTTGGAGGCGGAGGAGGAGCATCCATTTGTTCATTAATATCTATCTCAGTATCGCCAATTTCTATATCTTCCAAAACATCAGAAGACGGTGCTTCAATCGGAATCGGAGGTTTTGGAGGCGGAGGTGGTCTGTTCTCCTGTTTAGTTTGATCGATTTGCTCAACCTGGAATAATTCCTGTGGGCCTTCAACCACAACTTTTTGAGCTTTTAGATCAGGAAAAAATTTAAATGCAACTATCAATAAGGCTAATGCCACAATAAGACTGATTTCAAATACTTTTCTGTATTTGGCCATCAAATCTGCTTTTTTAGTTTTTACAATTGCCATTAATATTACCTCCTAACTAGCAATTAGTGGTGCTAACATAATAATGAGATATTCTATTGTCAAATTATTTTTTGAGTCTTTTACAAACTTAGTTATAAAAAGTTCCAGCTAAAACTATTTTTTTTCAGTTTCCATTTCTTTTAGTCTTGCCAACAAATATTTTATAATCAGAACAGCTAGTAATGTACCTGAAAAATCTGCTAACCAGTCTAACACATCAGCACTTCTACCAGGAACCAGGAGTTGATGTAATTCATCTAGTAATCCATAAAAAGATGCAATTAGTAGGGTAAAAGTTCCCGGAAACTTTTTAAGGATTTCAAACCTGTTTTGAAAATATAAATCCAGATATAAGAAAATACTTAATAACCCATATGCTCCAAAATGCTCGATTTTATCACTTACATCTAAAGTTACCGCCATTCGTCCAGGTAACGTGGTAAGTATAAATAAAATTATCCAATAGATAATCAATGGAATATTTATTAAGTAAAAACGATGCTTATAAAGATAACTATACAATACTATCCTCTAAAAATTTTACAGCGTAAGGATAGTTATCCATGATATCCGAGGCAAGGTAATTTGAGATTGGCTTTTGAGATAAAAATAAATCTGCTGAAAGACTATGTAAATAAACACCAGATATTGCAGCCGTTTCTAAATTTTTTGATTGAGATATTAAACCTGCAATAATTCCGGTCAACACATCACCTGATCCAAACTTTGCCATACCGCTGTTACCGGTTGTATTGATAAATGCCTCTCCCTGCGGATTAAATATTATAGTCGGTGCACCTTTTAGAACCAAAATGCATTCATGTTTTAGTGCAAAATCTTTTCCATAATTTAAGATATCTTTTTCAATCAACTCTGATTTAACACCAATCATTTGAGAAAATTCTCCAAAATGCGGAGTTAGAATACAATTTTTAAGATTTACTCTTTCAAGAAATGATTTATCCAAAGAAAACAAAGCATCGGCATCAATTACAGCAAATTTAAATTTATTCTGTAATAAAAATTTCCTAACAGCCAAAATTGTCTCTTCTTCCCTGCCCAATCCGGGACCTATTGCAACAACATCTGCCCACTTTATTTTTTGCTGAAGAAAAGTTAATCCATCATTATCAATATACTTCGTTTTTTCATTTCCATAAGATTCAACAACAACTTCAAGCAAATCTTTGTGGATAAGCTTTTTTGAACTTTCCGGGATTGCAAGGATTGATGCACCTGCTCCAGCAACTAAAGCTGATTGTGAAGTCAATGCTGCAGCACCGGGATATTTGTAAGAGCCAGTGATTGATAAAACTTTTCCAGCAGAATATTTATGAACTGATTTTCCTCTTTTGGGCAAACTATCAAAAACATCTTCCGGTTCAATTAAATAAGTATCAGAATTAATATCATTAAAATAATCTCTGCCAATTCCAATTTCTTTAAGTACAGCTTCACCACAATATTCATAACCGCTTCCGATGAATAAACCTTTTTTAAACTCTCCAAGCGTAACGGTTAAATCAGAGTTAAAAACAATTTCACCAAAACCAGTATCAGAGTTCAATCCTGTTGGAACATCAACAGCACACTTGAATGCATTAATTTTATTTAGAGATTTAATGATTGATGAGTAAGGTTCTTTTAATTCTCCTGTAAATCCGCTACCCAAAATTGCATCAACGATTACGTCACAATCTTTTAACCAGTTGATATCTTTTATGGATTTATAAGATTTTACTTTTAGATTTTTTCTTTGAGATGATAAATTTTTAATGATATTAAAATTCGTTTTGCAATCTTCACTTAATTCTTTTTCTGATCCCAGAGAAATTATCTTAACATCAAAACCCGTATTTGAAAAATGCCTTGCTACTGCGTAACCATCTCCGCCATTATTTCCTTTACCGCAAACAAAGCCAACGCATTTAATATTTTCAATCCGTTCTAAAATGGATTGATATATTCCAATCGCAGCATTTTCCATTAATACAATTCCAGGCACTTGCAGTCTTTTAATTGCAAATGAATCAAGATTACGGATTTGGGATGTATTATAAAGTGGAATCATATTAATTATATATTTAAATATTCAACTGTCACACTGAGTCTGTCGAAGTGTGATGTGAATTAAAATCAGACCGCAGTATTTAATAAGTTCAGTCTTCGACAAGCTCAGACTGACAATTTATAGTTACCAGATATAAAATGTATGATTAAATAAACCTTGTAATCAAATCTAAAAACGTACCCGGAAATACGCCGAGTAAAATTACGAGCAGAACAGAAAAAATAATCGCAACCATTGCATTATTGCTCGGTTCAAATACAAATTCATCTTCTGAAGATTTGAAATACATCAGCACTACAATACGTAAATAAAAATATAAGCTGATTGCGCTTGATATAACACCAAGTATTGCAAGCCATGTTAGATTTGATTTTATTGCTGCTATAAATATGTAATATTTTCCAAAGAATCCTGCAAAAGGTGGAATACCTGCCAATGAAAACATTATTATAGCAAGCAAAGCAGCTAGTAATGGTTTTCTAGTTCCCAATCCTGCATAAGAGTTAATACTGAGATTGGTTTCATCTTTTCCTTCAAGCAGTGAGACGATACCAAAAGCAGCAAGATTCATAAATGTGTATGCTGCTAAATAGAAAATAATTCCAGCAATTGCATCGTGATTACCGGCGGCAAGACCAATCGCGAGATAACCGGCGTGAGAGATTGAAGAATATGCTAGCATTCGCTTGATGTTATCCTGGGCAATAGCAACTATACTTCCATAAAACATTGAAAGCACAGAAATAACAGCAAGATATGGTGTGAATAGATTCCCCGCTGGTCCATTAAATAAAGCGAATAAGGTTGCTAATATTGCACTGAATGCTGCTGCTTTTCCGCCTGTTGAGAATAATGCCGCAACAGTTGTTGGTGACCCTTCGTAAACATCGGGAACCCACATATGAAATGGGAAAGCTGCTATCTTAAATGAAAATCCTATCAGGAATAAAAGCACGCCCGTAATAAATAAAATATTCTTTGTCAGTTCCGCAAAATTGGAAGTAATAAAATCAATTGATGTAGTGTGTGCACTACCGTAAATAAGAGCAATACCGTAAACTATAAATCCTGTTGCAAACGATCCGAGCAGAAAATATTTAAGTGAAGCTTCATTAGCATTTAATTTTTTACGATTCATTCCAGCGAGAATGTAAAATGATACTGACATTATTTCTAAACCGAGAAAGATCACAAATAAATCTTTTGCTCCTGCCATTAGCATCATACCAAGAACAGAAGATTGCAGTATTATATAATACTCGCCAAAATAAGTCCCATATTTTTTTATGTAATCAATTGAAAGCAGACAAACTATTGCAGCTCCAAACGTAAAGATTGCGTAGAAGACATTTACATTTCCGCCTGTTGCAAGCATATTTTGTAACACGATTGAAACATCACCGACATAATACAAAGAGTGTAAGCCGGCAGCTAAAAATAAAATAGCCGAAAACCACGGAAGCAGCAATTCACTTTTCTTTGAATACATTTCAATTAAAAGTGAAAAGACAATTCCCGCACCGATTATTACAAGCGGCAGCACATTAAAAAATTCTTGAGCGTTATTAAACATTATAGTTTTATCTTTTTAACTACTTACTTAGATGATTGATTTAAACCAAGTTTAACTGGACTAACTTTTACAGGATTATAAATTTGATTTACAACTTTAGCAGTTGATCTATCAGAAACTTTTAAGAAAGTGCCAGGATAAATTCCTATCCAAACGATAAAAATAAAAATTGGTACAAGAACAAATATTTCTCTTGCATTCATATCTTTTAATCCATCAAGTTTTGGATTAGTAACTTTACCAAAGAATACTCTTTGATACATCCACAATAAATAAACTGCAGCAAAGATTACTCCGCTTGCTGCAAAAACTGTATACCACCAACTATTCAAGATTGGTGATTGAAATGAACCGAGAAGAATTAAAAACTCACCGACAAATCCATTTAGTCCTGGCAATCCAACAGATGAAAGTGACGCAAACATAAATGCAAATGAAAAGACAGGAACTAGTTTCGCAATACCACCGTAGTCAGAAATTTCACGGGTGTGTGTTCTCTCGTAGATAACTCCAACTAAAAGGAATAAAGCTCCTGTTGATAAACCATGATTTACCATTTGGATGATAGCGCCTTGAATTGATTCCTGTGTCATTGCAAAAATGCCAAGCACAACAAAACCTAAGTGAGACACAGATGAATATGCAACAAGCTTTTTAATATCTGTTTGAACCATTGCAACGAGTGCACCGTAAATAATTCCAATTATTGCAAGCACAGAAATATATGGTGCGGCTGCAATTGATGCTTCAGGAAAAAGAGGAAGATTAAATCGAAGCAATCCATATGTTCCCATCTTAAGTAAAACTCCGGCAAGTATTACAGAACCAGCCGTTGGTGCCTGAACGTGCGCGTCTGGTAACCAGGTGTGTAATGGGAATAACGGTACTTTAATTGCAAAGCTAAAAGCAAATGCTAAGAACATCCAGATTTGAATATTCATTGGAATTTGTGGTGCAACTGAATAAAGCTCAATTAAGTTCGTTGTAAAATAACCAAGCGGACCAATTGCATAAACTGCAAGCCACACAATTGCAACGAGCATTAGCAAACTGCCAAACATTGTGTAAATAAAAAACTTTACTGCGGCATAAACTCTTTCTTTACCGCCCCAAATTCCAATTATAAAATACATTGGAATCAGCATTGCTTCCCAGAAAATGTAGAACAGGAATAAATCCAATGAAATAAAAACACCGAGCATTCCAACTTCAAGCATCAAAAAGAAAAAAGTAAATTCTTTTACTTTGCTTTCGATACTTGACCAGCTTGAAATTAAAGTTAGAGGAGTTAAAAAAGTTGTCAATAGGACTAACAATAATGACATCCCATCAACACCAACGTGATAATGAATGTTTAAACCTTTTATCCATTCAATTTTGTTGATGAATTGAAAATCTGATTTTGCAGAATCGAACTGAAAATAAATAACAAGTGAAACAATAAATGCAATTGTTGAAATTCCAAGTGCAGCGTATCTGATAATATTTGTCTGCTCCTTCTTGATAAACAGAATCAGGAATGAGCCGATAAGCGGAATTAAAATTAAATATGTTAAAAGTAAATTTTGTTCCATTTTATAAACTTAAAATTATCCAGAAGAAAGCAGCAACAATTCCCAGCACCATTACTAATGCGTAAAACTGTGCAACACCTGTTTGCAATTTTCTAATGTTGATTGAAATAACATCTATAATTTTTGCAGCACCATTTACAACACCATCAATAATTTTATTATCTGCTATCTTCCACAAAAATGATCTTGAAGTTTGCAGAATTGGATTAACAATTGCAGCATCGTAGGCTTCATCAACAAAATATTTATTCCAAAGAAGATTGTATAATCCTTTAAACTTCTGCGAAGTATTCGAAGCGATTGAAGGCTTTTTGAGATAAACATATCTTGCAAACATAATTGCTCCGATGGCAAACGCTACTGATAATACCATCAACAAAATTTCTTCAAAGTGCGAATGCGTATTATATATTGCAAGTTTTCTATCCGCATCCTTAAACAATGGAGCTAAAAAATTATGAAATTGATTTCCATGCTCACCTGAAAATATTTCAGGTATTCCTATAAACCCGCCGATTGCAGCTAATACAGCTAAAACCATTAATGGAATTGTCATTACCGCAGGAGATTCGTGTGGATGTTTATCATGTCCGAATCTTTCTTTGCCTTCAAACGTAAGGATGTAGAGACGGAACATATAAAATGCTGTCATCATTGCTGTACCTGCACCAAGAATCCAGAAGAACATGTTGCCGTTTGCATAAGAGTACCAAAGAATTTCATCTTTACTAAAAAATCCTGAGAGTGGTGGAATTCCGGATATAGCAAGAGCGGCAATTAAAAATGTAAGATAAGTACGCGGCATATATTTTTTTAATCCGCCGTACTTTTGAATATCCTGTTCTTCGTGCATTGCGTGAATGACAGAACCGGCACCAAGGAATAAAAGAGCTTTGAAAAATGCGTGAGTCATTACATGAAAAATTCCTGCAGAGAAAGCTCCCAGTCCCATTGCGAGAAACATATAGCCAAGTTGAGAAACAGTTGAGTAAGCTAGAACTTTTTTGATATCATTTTGTACGATACCGATAGTAGCGGCAAAGAATGCAGTAAATGCTCCAATAATTGCAACAAGCATTAATATATCCGGTGCACTTGCATATATTATCGAAGTTCTTGCAACCATATATACGCCGGCTGTAACCATCGTTGCAGCATGTATAAGTGCAGAGACAGGAGTAGGACCAGCCATCGCATCCGGCAGCCAAACGAATAAAGGAATCTGTGCTGATTTACCCATCGCTCCGATGAACAAGAACAATGCTATAAATCCAAATGTAGCAGTTGAAACATTAAACGAAACTGCGCGAGAAAAAACTTCGTTAAAATTTAAACTTCCGAAAGTCATATAGATTAAAAACATTCCAAGTAAAAATCCAAAATCGCCAATTCTGTTTACAATGAATGCTTTTTTAGCCGCATCCGAGGTTGTGGATTTTTCAAATTTTCTATCGTACCAAAATCCGATTAACAAGTAAGAACAAAGACCAACGCCTTCCCACCCTAAGAATAAAAGTACAAAGTTATCTGCAAGAATTAAGTTCATCATCGCGAAGATGAAGAGATTCATATATGCAAAGAATCTCCAACAACTTTTATCGCCGTGCATGTAACCGATTGAGTAAACATGAATTATAAATCCGACTCCGGTTACAATTAATGCCATAACAAGAGAGAGTTGATCAACCTGATAGGCAAAACTTACGTTTAGATTTCCAACTGTGAGCCAGTTAAACAGACTAACTATTTTTTGTCTTTGTTCGACCGGTAAACCGATTGTTTCAACGAATGCTCCAAGTGCAATTAAAAATGATAGACCTATTGTACCACTTCCAATAATTCCAATTAGCTTTTCATTTTTAATCTTGCTGCCAAAAATTCCATTGATTAAAAATCCGACTAAAGGAAGCAGAACAGTTAAGTAAATTAATTCACGCATATATAAAAATAGATTTCTAACAATTTTATGGTCATGCTGAATTTATTTCAGCATCTGTCAAATAATTAAATAAGATTCCGAAACGAGTTCGGAATGACAATCGATTACCACTTCAAAATATTTATTTCATCAATATTAACAGTAAGCTTATTACGGAAGATTGCAATTATGATTGCAAGTCCAACCGCTGCTTCCGCTGCTGCAACTGTCATAACAAAGAATACAAATAACTGACCAATTGAATTTCCTAAGTAAGATGAAAACGTAACTAATGTTAAGTTTGCCGAATTGAGCATTAATTCAATACTCATAAAAACTATGATAGCATTTCTTCTTGTAAGTACGCCGGCAACTCCGACTATGAACATAAATGCACTAAGTATTAAGTAATATTCGATTGGGATTGTCATAATAAAACTTCTTTATTCAAATTTCTTTTTTGCTAAAACTAATGCGCCGATTGTTGCTGCGAGTAATAAAAATCCTGCGGCTTCAAATGGTACGATGTAATTTGTAAATAACTCCCTGCCTATTGCTTCTATCGTTCCAGCTTCAATACTTTTTGTTAAATCTTTAGAAATGGTTTGTGAAGTTCTGGCAAAGAATATCATATAAACAAGTTGAGCAAAAACTATAAAAGCAATTATCAACGCAAAGATTTTAATTTTGGGATTTAACTCTAAAAATTTTTTTTCGTTTTCAGGTCTCAAAAGCATCAACACAAAAAGAAATAATACCATTATTGCACCAGCGTAAACAATTACCTGCGTAACTGCTATAAACTGTGCATTTAATGTAAGATATAAACCCGCAAGCGATGCAAAGTTTAATACTAAAAATAGTGCTGAGATAACAGGATTACTTCTGGTTATCATTATAACTGCAGTTACTGCGGCAACAATTCCAAAGACAAAAAATAAAATTACATCTAAATTCATAATTATTTTTTCAAACTTATTTAGAAACTCATTTTCACACTGGGCGAAGCTTGCCTACCGGCAGGCAGGTCGAAGTGTGACGTTACAAGATCAGGATACACAATCTCAGACTAAAGTCTGACCTACATTTATTCTAAATTTTCGTATCGCAGAATTCATTCTGCGCTTGTTTTCTAATACAAACTCGGACTAAAGTCTGAGCTACGTAAAACTATGGAGTATTACGGTAAATCATTCTTGGAAACGGTATTGCTTCCCGCAAATGATCTAATCCGCAAATCCAGCTAACAGTTCTTTCTAATCCTAAACCAAAACCGGAGTGCGGCACAGAACCATATCTTCTTAAATCCAAATACCACTCAAAAGCACTTTGCGGAAGATTGTGTTCTTTAATTCTTTCTAAAAGAAAATCAAGATTATCTTCACGCTGACTTCCACCAATAATTTCTCCGTAGCCCTCGGGTGCAAGCACATCAACAGCAAGAGCATACTTTGGATCATTTGGATCACGCTTCATATAAAATGCTTTTATTTCTGCAGGATAATGATGCACCATAATTGGTCTATCAAATTGAGCTGATACAATTGTTTCATCAGCACCTCCAATATCATCTCCCCATTTAAAATCTACGCCATTCTTTTTTAAAATCTCAACTGCTTCATCATAGTGAACACGTGGAAATGGTCTTTTTACTTTTTGAAGTTTTGTTGTATCACGCTCAAGTACTTTTAATTCCTCAGCTTTTTCCGTTAAAATAGTTTGAACAATATATTCTAAAAATTCCTCGGCGAGATCCATGTTATCATTTAAATCATTAAATGCAACTTCAGGTTCAACCATCCAGAATTCAGTAAGATGTCTTCGGGTTTTAGATTTTTCAGCGCGGAAAGTCGGACCAAATGTATAAACTTTGCCAAGCGCCATCGCACCGGCTTCTGCATAAAGCTGTCCTGATTGGGTTAGATATGCATTACCTAAATCAAAGTATGGAGTTTCAAAAAGTGTAGATGTTCCTTCAACGGCATTTGGAGTAAGAATTGGCGGATCCATTAATGTGAATCCTTTGTTATCAAAGAAATCACGTATTGCTTTTACAACACGATGACGGATTTTTAAAATCGCGACCTGCTTACTTGAACGTAACCATAAATGTCTGTTATCAAGTAAGAATTCTATTCCGTGTTCTTTTGGAGTGATTGGATAATCGTGTGCTTCTGAAATAACTTTTAAATCCGTTGCATCAAGTTCGTATCCACCGGGAGCGCGTGGTTCTTCTTTTACTTTTCCTGTAACTTCAATTGATGATTCCTGCCCAATCTTATCAGCCATATCAAAAACTTCGGGAGAAAGATTACCTTTGAAGTAAACACATTGAAGATAACCTGAACCATCACGAAGAATTATAAATTTAATTTTACCGCTTGAACGTTTATTAAAAAGCCAGCCTCGGAGGGTTACTTCCTGTCCAACGAATTTTCCAAGATCACTTATTGTAATTTTCTGCATTAAATCTGTAAAATTTCTTAAAAAATTGATTGTCAAATATAAAGAGAGGGTCTAAAAAAAACCAATTAAAAACCAATTAAAGATAATAATCATCGTTTAATCAGATATTTCTGACTATGCAATGTATTTTACACTTTAGTTTTAACAAGTCTGATTACTCTTATTCTCAAGCGCTGTCAATTCTTATATGCTTAAAAAAGATTTAAGTTCGAATAAATTATCCAATACTAAAATTCCATTTACATTTAGCTTTTCTTTGGATTGGTGTCCGTCAGCAATCAAAATAGAATTCACTCCCATTGCTACAGCAACTTCATAATCATGCAAAGTATCTCCAATAAATAGTATTTCGTCTTTTTTAATGTCTAATTTTTTAATAAGATTTAAACCAAGATGAGTTTTACCACCTGCATAAATATTATCCGAACCAATAATGAAATCGAAATATTGAGTTAAACTATACTCATCTAAAATTTTTATCAAACTTTCCTGTTTATAAGCAGAAAGAACAGATTGTTTAATACCCTTTTGATGTATCGAGGATAATAAGTCTATTGAATCACTGTATAAAGAACACTGATGTCTGTTTAATTCATATTCATCAATAAAAATTTTTCCAAGAACTTTAAAAGATGTTTTTGTAAAATCAAGTCCCGCTGCTTTATAATAGTTTTCAACAGGAAAAGTAAAAATCTCTTTATACCGTTCTAATGATAACTCATTTAAATTATATTGAATCAGAATTTTATTGATAATTTTTCTACAAAAATCAACATCGTTTAATAGAGTTCCATTCCAGTCCCAAATAATATGCCTATATTTTTCTATCAAGTATTTCCCTTATTTTATTTGATAATTCATGAATCAGTTCAGCTGTTATACCCCAAATAACTTCGTCAGCGGTTCGATATACCAAAACGCGGTGTTTACCATTCGTCCATGGTAAAGAATATTTTTCAGGTAAACCTAATTCTTTAACCGGTAAAAGTTCTTCTTTAATACCATCGTCTTTTATTAAATACGGATGTAGTTCAAGTCTTGTAAAATACTGATCAGGTTTGGTAGTAATAAAATAATCGAGCGGAATTAAAAATACGTTATCAACTTCTGCTTTGTCAATTTCTAAATCATCCAATCCGGATATGTTTAAAATTCCAAGGTAAGCTTCAACAATTACCCCCATTGGGGCAACCAAAGTGCCAATTTTTCCTAAAACATCAATGTCAGATTTTTCAACTCCCAGTTCCTCACAGGTTTCTCTTAACGCTGTAGCTAAAAAATCATTGTCAACACGTTTATTAAAATGTCCACCGGGAAAACTAATCTCACCCGGCTGTCTGACATTTAAAGATCTTTTTTGGAAGAGCACAAATTCCCGATCATCTAAAATAATGATTGGTATAAGTACGGCAGAATTAAGATAATTTTCTTTACCAATTATAGAGCATCCCTCGGTAATGATGCCATTAAAAAGATCTCTGTAATTCATTCAATCAATTTGTTGTTAAATTAAAATTAATAAGTTGGTCAAATATAACAGCAAAATGATTGATCTTTTAATTTGAAATATTCATATAGCAAATTCTATTTAATCAGTTTAGTTATAATTTCTTTAAACGAATCAAAATCCTGCTTACCATAAATTTTAGAAACTAATTTACCATCGATATCAAAAATAAAAGTTGCCG
>JACZKY010047315.1_pt1 | contig 12008 bp, 12 predicted proteins | sample 8237611 | NCBI WGS metagenome assembly JACZKY01 (sample SAMN16148055, study PRJNA663545) | marine sediment metagenome | biome: sediments and biomass from bioreactor inoculated with such sediments; feature: coastal sediments; material: methane- and iron-fed bioreactor; isolation source: Bothnian...
GTTGGTACCCATCAGGTTGTTGAGCCGGTTCACGAGCAGCAGCGCTTTGTAATGCCCGACGTCGTTGGGATAGAACCCCTGCCGTCCGACATTCGTCTCGCTGACCGCGTCATCGTCGTACACCGTGCACTCGATCCCGCCCGGATGGCCGAGTTCGATCATGGCGTGGTGCAGCCGTGCGAGACTGGGCAGAAAAGCACTGCCCGTCCCGCCCGCACCGACCACGACGACGCGCCACGGCCGGTTGACCATGTCAGCCGGAATGCAGTGCTTGATCCGCTCGCTCATCGGACCACCTCCGTCGTCAGCGCCACGGCCCACGACTCGGGCACACGTTCGAGCTTTTCGAAAATCCCCTTCGCGCACAGCCGCAGTGCGATGGACGGAATGCCACCGCAGTGACCGAGCACGAACGCAAACTTCACGTCGTGCCGGTCATCCTGGTTGTCCGTGCGCGAGAAGAACGCGGGGCCAGTGCCGTGGGAGTGGCAATCCACCACCAGCCATTCGCCATCGGCAAGCGGCGGCCGCTCATAGACCAGATGCCCCGGCCCGTGCGACAGCGACGGCAACGCGATGATGCGGAAGCTCCGGGTCACGCTGTTCCAGACGATCCATGCGCCGGCCTCGTTCGGCAGTGCCGCCCGAGCCATCGCATGAAAGTCTGCGACCAGCGTGGCCGGAATCTGCCCGCACGTCAGCTCGGTGGTCTCGCTGACGGTTCCATAGGGAACTGCCGTCGAGACCTCGTAGCGCGCGATGCGACGCACCAGACGGATCCACGGCCGCAGGATTTCGAGAAAGACGCCGTCCGACGCGATGAGCAACCGCTCACCCGGACGGGTCATCGGCGCAACCGGCTCACGAGACGGCACCATCACCGACGGAAACGACTGCTGGAGAGCGGTATCGAACGGGTTCATACGCCCTCCCCGATCCGGCCATTCACCAGCTGCTCAACCGTCACCGTCATCGGCACCAGCGTTTCGCGCGGAAACACCTCGCCAAACTTGCCGTTGAGCATGTCGCGCCAGAACGCGTACTCGCCGTTCTGGTACTCGACGCGCTTGCCGCCGGCGTTCGGGTGCGTGAATGCCGAACCGAAAAAGCCGGTTTCCCAGCCTTCGATCGACTCCACATCGACCCGCTTCGGCACATGCGCGGAGCCGATGCAGATCCGCCCGTTGTCCCAGGTGTTGAAGTACGGCGGCTCGAACAACGGCGTGCCGCGCTCGGGACGATCACTGCACGCCACCGCGAACACTCGGAAACCGCGTGTCGATGCCTGAAACACCAGCCCCGGATGCGGTACCACGGCACTGCGCTCGCCCAAGTTTTTGCATTTAAAAAACACACGGCGCATCGCCGGCGCACACCACCAGGCCACCGCTTCCGGTGAGATACTCAGCACGTTGGGCGGCAGAAACTCCGCCCGCGGTGCCGCATGCTCGGCCAGTTGCTTCAGCGAGTGCAGTAGCGCATCACGATCGAGCGGCCGGCCCGCGCCGATGGTCGGCTGGCCGGTCTTCGCGTGGGCAATGACCGGATGGGCCGTCGCAAAATGCACACCGTCCTTGGCCGTATACAACAACAGCGCCTGTGTCAGCGCCAGGTCGGACCCTGTCCGACCGGTCGAAATACCAGTCATGAAAAACTCCTTTAAGCGGGTATAGCCACCAGCGACAGCAGACGGTCGAGGTGGGTCAAGATGCGAAAAGCCAGCGCCAGATCTGCGTACTGGCGACGGATGGTCTTCGCGGTGGACGCCAGGCGGGAGAACGCGCTGTAGGTCGTCGCGTCCCCGCAGTTGGCGGCGTGGTCAAAGTGGCAATCGAGCAGATCACCGGTGAACTGGTTTTCTTCTACGATCACCGAGCACATCGCGTAGACGGGGTTCGTCGAGTAGGTCGGATGGAGCAGATTGCGCGATCGACTCTGGCGCATCAGCGCGCGGAGCTTGAGCACCTCCGTACAGACGCGTCGGGACACGCCCTTGCCGCGACTGCCAAGCCGATTCAATTGGACGTCCGTCAGCACGCTTCGCTGCCGCCACCGACCGTTTCTCCACTCGGACGGGTTGGCGTCATCGGGACAAATCTGCGGCCGGACTACGGATGGCAGAAACGCGTTGCGTGCTTCGCAGTCATCTTCGAAGCGGTCCTTCAGCAATTCGTCCGCTTCCGTATCCGATATGTTCGGATCGCTGTCCCAGTACCAGCACGCAAACTCGTGCATGTACCACTCGGGTAGCCGGATCTCCATCGTCCGACACGACGCGCGGTCCAACGCTGCCATCACCGTGCGAAACAACAACGGATGAACGGACCGCAACATCGGGATCGCTTGCTCGAGCGAGTACACCCATTCTTCTTCGAGGTTGAACCCGAAAAACAACGGCGCAGGGTCGGCGTCGTTATTGCCGTCGCCGACCATATGGAGCACGTCACGAACCGCATGCGCGTCGAATAGCGCGGGCGTGAATCGCAACCGGGTGAGGTTGCCGTATTGGCGACGCGTCCAGGCATGAAACGCCTGCTGGAACGCATCGCCGGCATCGGCCGGATCGTTCACGTCGGCTGCGCGCAGCGGTCCGTACTGAAAATGCTTCAGGACCAGCTTCGACAGCTGCACATCTCCGCGCCACTTGATACGAACCTGCGACGGCACGTGAGTCGATACCGCCGGCAGCGTCAGAAGATCAGCGGCAGGTCTGTGTCTGGCAACGGCACCGCGTGACGGTTGCCAGGCCGGGGCCGAGCCTGCAGCGATGACTGAATCAGGGAGGCTAGGATCGAAGAACATTTCCGCATTTCCTCGTCATATAAAAAAACCGGCCTTTCGGCCGGTTCCTGTTGGTTGAAGCCCGAATCCGGTTCGGACAGGGCTTTGAGCAGAGTGTCCTTACGCATGGGAGCCTTTGGCGCCCGCTGCGCGGACGAACGTGTAGACCATGACCTCGCCCTTCATCTCAGGACCGTCAACGGAGGCCGTCGTCAGTTCCGGATACTGGGCGGTGTACAGGTCCCGCACGTCATCAGGCGAAAACGCCGGACCGGGGTCCATAAAGGCCATGCCGTTGTAGAGGAACTCGCGAACGGCTGCTGCAATGCTGATCGACATGGTTTACCTCCTCAATTGATCAACGACAGCAGGTCGGTGCCGGCCGGCTTCGACTCGGCGACCGGTGCAGGCGACGCGGAGGACGCGGGCTGATCGCCCCCGTCTTCGTTGTCGTCGCCAGCGTCTGCATCACTTGCCGCCGCGGTTGTCGAGGCTTTCGGGCCCTTCAGCGCCTTCTGCGCCTTCGTCACCTGCGTGGCTTTGTGTGCGTCGAGAATCGCGTTCGTCACGGCCACCTGTTCCTCGAGCGACTTGTGCGCCGTCGAGTAGGAGGTAATCGCCTCTGCGAATCCTTCGTCCAGTTCGGCCGGCGTCGCCATCAGGATGAGCGGCTGACGCAGCGTGGCGTCCTTCCCGCCTTGCGGCGTCAGGAACACCACCACGTTGTCGGCGTCCATCACGAGCGTCATGGTCAACTTGCCGGCTGATCGGATCAGCGGCTCGAGTGCTTGAAACATAGAAGTCTCCGGAAAAAATAGAAAAGCGCCGCTCAGTGGCGGCGCAAATGAATGACGGACATGACCAACGGCCATTCCGCGTGTCAGAACTTGAGTACCTTCGGCACCTTCCCGGCGTAGTCGAAACCGCTGACGTTGAGCAGCGCCTCGATCACCTCCGACTTCGACTTCGCGAATGCCTTCTTGAAGTCGTCGCCGAGCGCTGCGCGCAGGCCCAGCTCGTCCGCGACCACCATCATTTCGGACTTCGTGATCAGCTCCAGAAACCCCTTGTCGAGTTTCCAGTGCTTGCCGAGATCCAGCTTGTGGTGCTTGCAGAGTTGCGTGAGATACGCGACATCGAGGCCTTCGATCGCGGCAAACAGCATGCCGGTCACAAGGTCGGCTTGCGTCTGCTCGCTCGACGCCTGTACCAGATCGACCGCTTTCGGCAGATCGCCGGACGCCACCTTCTCGTCGGTCATCTTCTCGAAGACCAAGCGGAACGCGTCGTCCTTGATCTGACGGGCGTAGCCCGCAAGCACGATCGCGATCAGGTACTGACGCGCGAGCACGCCATTGGCGCCGATGTCACGCCGCAAGGCTTTGCGCCATACCGCGACGCGGTACTGCTTGACCCGGTCGGAATCCGCAACGACCGTAGCCGGTGTTGCTACAGCGCTCGATGTCGCCACGCCCTTTGCCGCCCCTTTACTGGTGGCGGCGCCGGCCGTGGTGGCAGGCGTCGTCGACTGCTTCGCCGCCTTCTCGGCCTGAATCCGTTCCGCAACCTTCTTCATGTTGCAGACGGTATCGAAGCACTGACCGCGATAGACCTTGCCGAGAGAGTCCGGCAAGCCGCTCACCGCCACGCCATAGTTCTGGCAGGCATGGCAGGCTTTCGCCTGTTCCTCACCCACCCCGTTGGCGCCGTCGACGGCAATCTGGACACGGGTGTTGTTGTCGCCCGCCCGCACGATCCGAACCAAGGGGAACTCTTCGCGCAGGCCGGCGGCCGTCGCTTCGAGTTGCTTCTCGGTCTTCTCGTTGTAGCAAGCGCGGTTGGTGCAGTTGCCGTCCGCGATCGATTCGCCGAACAGCGCAGATTGCGTGGACGAGTTGTGCGGACAGCTTGCGCACTGGTCCTTGTTGAAGATCGCCACGTTCAACGAACAGGAGACCGACTCGACCAGCTTCTTCACATCGGCAACGGATCGCTTCTCCGCGACGATGACAGGCAGCACCTTGTCCTGGTTCTCTTTCGAGAGCGCCGCGAGCAACTCGGCATGACCGAGGTTGAGCTTTCGCGTGTTGAGCGCATCCAGCACGGTCGCGCTGCAGTTCATCAGGGCAAGACGGCTGTTGAGCGTTTGCACGCTCCAGCCGATGCGGCGTGCGGCTTCCTCGCGGTCGCCTTTGCAACGGCCGACCATCTTCGCCGCCGCGAGGGCTTCCTCGCCAGGTGACATGTCGGCACGCTGGATGTTCTCCACCAGCGCGATTTCCTCGGCTTCGATCTCGTCGACGTACTTGATCGAGACCGGCATGTCGTAGGCATCGCCGTGGACGTCCATCGCGGCCTTGTACCGACGTCCGCCGGCGATCAGCTGAAACGTACCGTCGTCAAGCGGGCGCACCAGCACTGGTGTATCGACACCGCGTGCACGAATGGAGGCGCGCATCTCTTCCATCTCTGCATCGTCGAAGTAGGTCCGAGGGTTCGGGCCGAGGACGATGCGACCGAGTGGAACGGTGGGTTGTTGCAGGTGAGCATGTTGCATAGCAGGTTCTCCAGAGAGGGAACCTGCCCCCTGTCGGGAGTGGTTCCCGATAGGGTTGAATAAATCGATTGCCGGATTGCCCGGCGGAGTCGATGCGTCGACGACGCGAGAGGTAGAACTACGATAGCGCCGCGAGGTCGGTCCGACGCCCGAAAAGCGGGAAAAATCCGCCCCGCTTTCAAGAAAAAGAGCCCGATCATGAAGATCGGGCTGGATTCAAAAGATGGCTGGCTAAAACAACGCCATCTGGTCGATCGCTGCGAAGATCGCGGCGGGACCGGTCTGCTCGACAGCATCTTCGAACAGTTCGAAGATCGATGCTTCGCCCGCCGAGGCTTCCGCGACCAACTCCGCCACGTTGCCCTCTAACGGGTTCGGCTCGGGCACGTCGATCGGCGCGGGCGTATCCACCTCTGCGGCCTGAGTGAGTTCGCGCTCGCGGCGTCGCAGCCTCCACCGCCAGCCGCCCATGATGTGCGCCGGCGTGTACCAGGTGCCCCACACCTCGCCCGTGAGCGCATTGCCATGCACGACGATCGCAGGAATATGCAGCAACGAAAGCTGCAGATAGGCCATGTGCACACACACCGGGTCGATGTCGATACAGGTCGCGTGCATCGTCTGCTGATAATTGTGACCGGCGGCCGCGAGCGACTCAGCGGTCGCGATCACCATACCAGCGGCGCCACACGCAGGCTCCTGCAGACGGATGAATCCGTGCTGCGCAATGTCCGGGCCACCGTCGCCTGTCGTCATCATCGCCATCAGGCGCGACACGTGGTAAGGCGTGAAGAATTGCCCGGCGCGCGAGTTGCCCAACTCCAGCATCATGTAGGTCTCGCCAAGCACGTCGGTCATCCCGTCGAAAACGGGAATCGCGCCGGGCCCGGCTTTCTCCGAGACGCCCATCCGATGCTCAAACGATAGCGTCAGGGCGCCGAGCATCCTCGGAAACCGCTCAACATCTTCGGGCTTGTATTTCCCGACAATTTCGAGATAGCGCTTCTCGCGTGCCTCGAACTGGCTGCGATCGACACTATTGCTGATCGACAGCGCCGCCAGCTCGACGAAATCGGCAAACACCGTATGCGTGTGCTGCCCATACGAGAAAGCCTTAATCATCTGCACGAACTCGCGCTGATAGGGATCGGCGGTGTGGTCGTGCTTGCGTTCTGCGCTCTTGCGGCTCATGCGAATACCTCGCAGGCGCAGGTGTACAGATAGGACATGATGCTCTCCAGGTTGAACGGGAGAGCACGCCCGGACGGATGTGATCCCGTCTGGGTAAAAGAAGATAGACCGCTGCCGGCGGTCGAGAGTCGATGCGTCGAAGACGCGAGAGGTGGAGCGATGTTAGCGCGCGCCACGACCGCACAATCAGCGTAATGCTTGCCGAAACGCGCCCGCTTTTGATCGGCCTCGCCGAGCCCGGAGCAAAACGAGATACCCACAAATTTGCTGAACAACCTTATGGAAACCTGCCGTCGTGCCTTGTACCACGGGCGTCACCGGCTGACACTCAAAAATTAGGCAGCCGGTGTGCGACTTAGCCGGTTAAGCCCATTCAGGCTGAAAGCTCGACAAAAACGTATCGCTTTCCGGCTTAACCAGCCACGCGTGCGAGACTTGACTTTTGCTCCACGGTGCGACGATGGAACCGTCACCGCAACTCTACGGAGCCACACATGCAAGGCAAGAAACTGTTTCTCGATCGCGCCGTTTCCCGATCCATCGAATGGGGCCCGCACTTTCCGGCGCTCCTGACGGCCTGTCGCGAACCGGGATCGATTTCCCGTGGACGCCAAGTCGCGGTTGCGTCGACCGATGCGGAAGGCGTGCGGTGTGTGTTCTTTAGCAGTCTCGGCTCGACGCTGGATTTCAGCGCGACCTGGAGCGAACTCGAGCAGGCACGCAGTTGGTGGCATTACGTGCGCGCGTGGCATTTCTGGATCCTCGACAACGACGAATCGGCGAGCCGCATCTTCGCGGCGACCGCCATTGCGGCCGACCACGGACTTGTCTTTCCGACCGCAGTCGTCCGGCGACAGGACGACGCGTTTCTGCGGTTCCTGTCGGGAATCGAACGGGCCGCCCGCGAGCAGATCGATCTCGCCGCGGCCGCATAGGGTTGCGCCGAACGGGCCGGACAGGTAAGTCCAAACACCGCGCAAACGTTTTTTTCGCGTCATCCTCGCGACAAAGCACGTAATATGGCGACCGTCCCAATATTTCTTTTTTCTTACAAATGCTTGAGCATCTCTATCCCTGCGGCCACTGTGGAGAACGCCCCCGGATAGGGCGCTCGCAACGCCTGATCGACTGTGAAGAGAATCGCCTCTACGACTACAGCACGTTCGGACGCTATGCGGGGCCGCCTGAGATCGGTGATGTGCTGCCGCGACCGCCCGAAGCCCCCAAGACCGAAAAGCTCGTTTGCATCTACTGCACCGGCTGCGGCATGCAAACGCCCTGGGAGCCCGTTGATGAGGACGATCTCGGCGCAAAGAACCGTTGCTTCGAGGTGTGGAATAACCGCCTGAATCGCCCCAAACTTGAGGCGGACGACCTGCGCACCCTGATCGAGCGCGAAATCGGCGCGTGCGACTCGCAGATGGTCATCGACCTGCTATCCCGTGCTGACGGAGACTGGACCGAACTCGGGCCGATTTTCAAGATGCTCGCACAACGGCTGGTCGATGCGACGATCGTGACAATCGACGCGTGGCCGATTTCACCGGTCCTCGAGGATGCTGCGCGCTACCGCAAACTCGTGCAGCTCGCGAAGTGGATTGAGATCGACGGTCATCGCTACGTGCAGTTCCCGAAGATCGCGTCCCCGCTGGACCACAATGACGGACAATTTGAAGAACGCATCGCGGTAGCAGTCGATGCGATGCCTGACCGCGATCGTTGGTAAGCAAAACGCCGGCTTTGAGCACCCCAGCAACAGCCGCCAGCGCGGCCATATAGGACTTTGTCCACGACGTCCGCCAACGCAAAAAAAATGCCAGCGCAATGGCCGGCACAAATCGTTCGGGCGGCACGGGGATTCGCCACGAACGGAACACGAGAGACTTCATCGCCATTGTGCGACGCCCACGCACCTGCCAAGCGCCTCTATGGTCGCTTTTTCAGTGATCATTCCCGCCCGGCGTCGATGCCAGCAATCGGTACAGCGCCTGCCGCGAAATCCCGAGCGCCGCGGCCGCGTGGCTCTTGTTGCCGTTGGCGTTCCGCAGGGCCATCCCTACCGCCTCTACCGTGGGCGGAACCTTGCTCAACGCCTCCTGTTTCGCGAACGTCGACAGGTACGCGTTCGCCTTCGACTCGCGGCTGTGGCCGGCCGCAGCCACGACGCGGCGCTTCGCCTCTTCGTGGGCCGCGCGTTCGGGACGGACGGCCGCCCCCTTCACCGGCGCCGGCACCTCCGCCACCTGTTCATAGAGCGTCTGCAGATATTCGTGACGCAGTCCGTGACTCGTCACGCCCAGCCCAGCCTTGGTGACGCCGTGCTTTTCCAGCACGTAGTAATACCAGTCACGCCACTGTTTCAGCGACCGACCTGCCGGCACCGTGGACCCCGTCACGCCGTTGCTCAACCGGGCCGCGTCCTCGAGGATCACAATCTTCCGTTCGATCGGCACTTCGCGCGGACGGCCACCCTTCGTCCCGCGCGTCACCGCCAGCGTCTGCGGATTCCGCACCGCTTCGAGCGGACGCAGCATGAAACTCTCCTCGACGCGCAAGCCGAAGGCAGCCTGCAACTTCAACTGGATTGCGGTGTACGGGCAAGTCTGCGCAATCTCCTCGATCTTCGTCACCGCATCTACGCCGTGCGCCGTCCACGATTTGTCTTCCGTCGCGACATAGCTACGCACCAGCCCCGCCGCACGCCGGTCCACATAGTCGCCGAGCGTGCCGACCAGATTGGCCTTGCCCATCCATAGCGACAGCGCCCGCAGATACGTGAGCTTGTTCTCGATCGTGCCGCCCGACTGCCCGTCCGCCACCCATCGCTTGACGAGGTGCTCCACGTGCTTGGCCTTTAGCGACCAAGGCGTTTGCAGCGCGAACCCGCCCTGCCGCAGTTCGACGAACGCCTTGCAGATCGCGGTCGCGCGATTTTCCTGCGTCTTGATTGACAACGCCCGGTTACTGATCCGTGTCGTGCTGTGAATCTCCGCGACGTGCGTATCGAACAGCGCCAGCAGCGCTGCCCGGAAATCGGGAGATAGCGGGTATCGGTTCACGACCGCGCGCACATTCAAGATCGCTGCCATCCTCGGCTCTCCACGCGGCACTCGCCGCTACTTCGTTGTTCCCTGCCTGCGGCGCATCCCCGGCATCCCTACCCGATGCCGTCCCGGTGCGCGCCGCGGCGCAATGACTGCCGCTTCCTGCGGCGCTGCCGATTTCCGTCGGCACGGTCCTGCGTCTTCCTGTCCTTTAGCGATTCCATCCGATCAGCCCGGTGCATGGGAAGAACATGCACTCCGACTGTCCAGCCTGCTGCCCGACCGCCGCATCCCGCGCTTCGCGCAAGACACCGCCCGTCGTTCGCGCCCGTCTCCGGTCGCGCTGCGCGGATTGCCGCCCGCGCGGTACAGCTTCGTGGCTACCCTGCCAGCCTGACGCGCTTGCGTCGCGGCGCCCCCCGCTTGCGCGGCTGCGGACGCCGGGCTAATTGCCGGGCAAATCCTGTTGAGCTCCTTTGGGTACGGCGGCTCAGACCGTTCTCTCTTCCGTTCAGGGAATCGCGATCCACGGCGTTTGCCGGACGCATGACTTCCCCCGCTCCCAGGCACACTCATCTCCGCCGCCGTGTATCGGGCTTCGTGAGTGCACCCAGCTTCGTTGCTGTAGGAGCGAGTCCAGACTCAATGAAGGGCTTGCGAACTGTCCGGTGTCCGGCGTCCACATGTCCTCATTGCGTCCCATTGCGGCAAACCGCCGCCAATCGTATGGATATCGCACTGTCCAGCGGTCCTCATGGTGGACCACTGTGTACTTGATGTGATGCAGAAAAAGGCCGCTTCAGTTTGCGGCCTGGACACTTCACTGCTGGATGCCCGTTTCCGGGAGAAATGGACGAGCGAGCGCCTCGCGCTCGATGTCGATGCGTCAGTGACGCGGTAGGTATCGACAAGAATAGGCCGATTTGCCAGGGCGCTTGCTTCAAAAGCTGGCTGGAACCGTGCAGCTTTCCGCGACTTGACTTCGCATACGGCTCGCTAGACTCAAAGCGTGGGATCTAACAGATAAGTGTTAGATAAGTGACACTTTGACCGTTCAGCAGCGATGACTCGGGGCGAAGTGTCAGATAACTAACAGATAAATGTCAGATAAGTGCCACTGCCCGCTTTCCCCTTAATTTCGCCCTTTGGAGTCCTTGTGAAAACTTCCGTCTTTGCTGTCGATGTCGGCTATGGCAACACCAAATACGCGTACCGCGCTTCGAGCGGCACGATCGCGTCCGGGATGTTTCCGTCGCTCGCGCCGCTGGCCGCCAGCCGTACGCTGTCGGGCTTTGGCGACGCCGTACTGGCGAGCCGCAAGGTCGCCACGATCGTGATCGACCAGATCGAGTATGAGGTCGGACCGGACGTCTCGCTGACCGCCGCTTATGGCAATACCGGCCGCGCGCTCGCAGACGACTACGTGCTCTCCGACAACTACGCGGCGCTTCTGTTCGGCGCGATGCACTTCGCCGGCGTGACGCACATCGAGCGGCTGGTGCTCGGCCTGCCCGTCCACAACATCAAGAAGTATTCGCCCGAGTTGAAGGAACGCTTCTCCGGCGAACTGGACTTCGGTATTGGGCGTGTCAAAGTCGACAAGGTGGTGGTGATTCCGCAGCCGCTCGGCTCGCTCGTGCTCGCGTCGAGCAATCGCCAAGCCGAGTTTGCGCGCGATGTGGCTCACCTGGTGGTCGACGTCGGCTACTTCACGACCGACTGGGTGTACGCGAACGGCTTCACGATGGACGACAACCGCAGCGGCGGGATGCCGGGGGGCGCGTCGCAGATCTACCAGCGAATCGCGAGCCTCATCTCGCGCGACCAAGGTGACGAGGTCGAGGACATCGAGCGCATCGACAAGGCACTGCGCGAGCAGACCCCGTTCTTCTTTTATGGCGCGAACATCGACCTTGCCCCCTATCTGGAGCAAGCCCAACCGCTGATCTCCGGCGTCGTGAAAGAGATGCAGAACAACGTGGGCCGGCTGCCGAACGTGCGCTCAATCATCCTGTCCGGCGGTGGCGCCGCACTGTACGCGTCGGTCATTCGCCGCGCGTTTCCGCGTGTGCTGATCGAAGTTATCGACGCGCCGTGTCTGGCGAACGCCAAGGGGTTCCTTCTCGTTGGGGAGGCCGGACTCGCGCGCGAGCGCGCGCGTGAGTCCGCGCACGCATGAGCGAAAAGTTCGCGATGAAGGTGGTCATCGACGACGTGACCTGCCCGTTGCTCCATGCGCGACTCTCGCTCATCACGGCACCTCGGGAACGCGCCGCATTACTCCGCGCGATCGCCGAGGCGTCCCTTCGGGGAGAAGCCATCGGAGCCACAACGGGCCGAACGCTCGATGTGCCCGCACGGCAATGGGACGACTTGCCCGCGACGCCTCCGCCCGTCACCGAATCGACGCGTCATCGCCCCACGCAGCATACGGC